>Ga0214543_1001611_pt1 | contig 43927 bp, 25 predicted proteins | sample CNSS2metaG_FD_160094 | JGI IMG/M metagenome (GOLD analysis project Ga0214543, IMG submission 160094) | Root nodule microbial communities from cowpea collected in UCLA plant growth center, Los Angeles, California, USA - CNSS2 | ecosystem: Host-associated > Plants > Roots > Nodule | place: USA...
CCAACTGCCACTGCAGCTACCAACGTTGCTGGACCATCAAACCAAAGCTGCAGTAGAAGGACATCCACACCCATAGTTGCTGCAAACGTGAATGAAGGTGAAAGAGCACCAAGAACACAGCCAAGGAGCAGGGCAGCACAAGCATTAGGGTCTCAAGCTAGTAGTAGTACAACTTGTGCACAACCCACGTGAAAATGAATGAAGATTCCAACTTTTTCTTCCTTTTTTAAACGCATCTGTAATTAATCAAGACAGCTATAACGTTGGGCATAGTGATAGTGGACCAGTATTTTGTTTTGGAGAAGTGCTATTTGAATATTGTAGTTAAAGTTATGGACCACATGCCTGCTTTGGACCACTTTTTGCATTATTGTATTCAATCAAAGCAAACACTGTCCTTGTTGTTTTGGACCACTTGTCTGCCATTATTGATCAATGAAACGCGTAGGACTACTGTTTATTCATTCCAAATTTATTTGTCATACTATGAGAATTGGTAAAACACGAAGTTGGAGAAAATTGGGGACACCGTTTCATACTTTCATATTCTTTTAATCAGGAAAACAGGAAAATTGAGCAAACAGAAATTGGTAAAACCCACTGTCATAGTGTCAAATAACATCACGCATGACAAATTGGAGTAATATTCTGATATTATAACCACCAAGCTTAATACATTCCAAGTTTAATACACCAAACATACCTAACACAACATTAACCACCAATTTTAATAAATTCCTAATCACTGCTACAAATACCTAATACATTCCTAATTACAATTAACCTTCAACAACACCATAATAACCACAACAACAGTTGCAACCCACGACAAAACGAATAAAAGTTGAAGAAATTTTCCAATGTTCTTCTCTTGTTGCAATTTCTTCTTCAGCTTGTCATTTTTCTTTATCAACTCCATTATCACTTTGTCCTTTTCCTCCTTTTCTAAGCAACAAACTTTGTCTTCTTCAACAGTTTTTCCTCCGCTCGATTCAAGTTCAGAGTCTTTCCCTTCAAACGTTGATTCTGACTCATTAACCCATTCAAAATAATTACAATTGGAATTCGACTGCACAGAAAAGGAAACGATTACAAAGAAAACCAAATGAAGCTCAAAAATAAATTAAGGAATTTCTCACTTACAGCCCAATTCCTACACCTCCAAAATAATCTGCCTTTGTTCTTCACAGTACTTGCCTTTAGAAGCAACAATTTCTCCCCACACCCACACACTTTCGATGCGATTTCTGAAGAGAAGGCACAACTTTGCCATATTTTCAAACCACTACTCCTCTGCGTACAATCCAATCCTTTGGTTCCGCTATTCATCACTGTTTTAGGGTGCAATCCGTTATTCTCCCCACACCCACACACGTTCGATGCGATTTCCAATCCTTTGCGTGCAATCCGCAGTTTCTCAAATTTATCCAATTTTAGGGTTTCATAACATACCCCCAAACATGCATAATATTGTAAATGAAGAGAAAGCCTTAAACGGGATTCTTACGTGGCCATCCGTTAGCCAGGTGTCAATTCAACCTAACGGAGTTTAAAATCGGGGACCAATTCCATGCAATTTAAAAGGTCAGGGACTGAAATGGATCAATCGTTAGATGGGGGACTAAAACCAAAAAACACTAATAGTTAGGGGACGAAAAACATAATTAACCCTTAAATCAAAAGAGGTTTTAAGCTTTCGAAAAAGTTTTAAACAATCAATTCAACCCCCCCCCCTTTCTTGGCTTAAATCACCATTCCATATCTAACACATATGCACATAGATGTTGTGGTGATTGAATCAGATGATGTGAATATTGCAATAGCAGCAGAAGTGGCTAAGGGTTCTATCACCAAACTTGTTGTTGGATATTCATCTAGTGGCATAGTTCAATAAAATAGTTCTACAAACAAATGATCATTACTCAAACACTTCGCAAGATAACTATTAATGGGAGATAATTAAACACTTCAATAATCCACCAAGCATCACATATTAATTAGTGTAGGATTTGGACACTTTATAATTCCCAAGTTTGTATCATAATCTAATCACCCATGAGTCCTTAAATTGGATATTGGGATTTAGAAGGACCATTTCTTTTATCATTAATTACTATTTGTTGGCTCATAAAAAAATATACTTTATTTTTTTCTTTTTAAATATGAAGATACCTAACTTCATTCTCTTATATCACTGCATAGTTGGTTATCAATATATGAACATTTAGAGCGCGGTTATTTATGGATTTTTAAACAGAATTTAATAATGAGCCTGGAATATTTTATAGTTTGTATTAGTGTTGAGTACATAATGTTTCATTTCAACCAACTATCTTGTAGTCTCTATCTGAAAATGGGGTAAGGGTGTTGAACATGGAATAAACGAAATCAAACTACAAGATGCATTGTATTTATTATATTATTAATTATTAGGAGGTCTAGTGCATGCGGTGATAGAAACATGAAATTCATTATAATTGTAGAATAAAAAATGATGGACCATGTTCCGAAACTAGTCCTTATCGTACCACGATTTCTTCTAAAGATCTTCAAGTACTTTTTTATCCACTTGAAGAGCTCTGGTGAGAACCTCACCAAAAATAGGTTGAACAACTTTAAACAAAGCATTTGCAACTATAATAGTTCCTAAACTTTGACTGCTAAGACCGACAATAGAAACCGCATTGCCATATCCGATGTTGAGTTGGAAGTGAACGAGACTAATTGGGAAGACAAAGACATCACCCTTGTTCAGCACTTTGGTGAAAAGGCAATTCCATCTTGATTTGATTCAACAGACATAGGAGTTACCTATGCCTTCAATGGGTTATCAATGTTCCCAAGTTCCACATGTAGTCTTTATCTGATTATTTCCCCTTTAGTAATGTATTGTTTTCAATAAACATAAGGGTATATCTATGATAATATCAATAAGCACTCCAAGATTTTGTACAATTTACGCTATTTCAAAGGGAAAATTATCCATACAATAGTCATACATGTCGATTGATGGAAGCATTATAGATGATGCTAGTGAAACTAGTTTGTCTTTTAACAACTCTTCTAACTACACTTCCACCTCTCAAATAGGACTACTACTAGTAATTTCTGCAAAACTATGGCTTAGAAATTTGTAAACCATAAATAAGCATTGACATCATATTTAAATTCATAAATTGTTATCATCATTTCAGCATAAGTACATATCCAATGCCTTAAATTTACCAATTTAACATTCTTGTGTTGCAATATTGTTAGTACACATATAAGCACTTGCTCATATGTACTCCTTTAAATGGTAGACACTCAAATTATTCTTCAAATCAAAATTTCTAGTGAAACTCATTTGGGTTATTAGAAATAAGGAAATATAATAAGAAATCATATATACTTAAACTATGCCAATATGTTTTACAGTGATATGTAATGTTCACATTACTCACTCACATTGCAAATAAAGGTAACACATTATGGGGTGCTTGTGATAATTGACACTACCGTGTTTTATTTTTTATTTATTTTTATCTTTTATTGTTATTTTATTATTAATTATCTTTATAGATAGTTCAATTTTTATTTAATAAATTTGGAAAAGATAATATTTAGTTTATATTTTGTAGAAAAGTGGAAATCTTAGAGATTTAAGAAGATTATCAACAAAATCATTGGAGATTACTGAATATTAAAAGAATATATCAACAAAATCAATTATCTAACAAGTTGGTTACTTTAATTACAAAACAAAATATTTGAAGGATGTATCAAAGATATGGAATCTACGAAGATTAAAAGATATGTATTTAGGATATTCAATTACAAAATCAAGCATAAAGCTACAAGGTCAATCCAATTCGAAAAATCTATATATAAGGGGCTTGGCAACGGTAAAAAACAATAATCCTTCTATCGTCACCATAGTTTATTATGAAAAACTATGGAAAACCATGAAGATAAAGCAAATCTATGAAAAACCAAATATTTGGGTTCGAGAGTCGAATACACATAGGGAAGGTGTTAGCACGCTACAACACCCGCCCGAGGACGACACCTTTAATTAAACATGCGAAGTTGATGTGGTTTTCAAAACATTAACTTTCCCCGAAAATAATAAGCAATGATACAAGAAAGAAACAAAAATATTTTTTGGTCTTTTGGGTCCGACAATGATTGACCTTGGTCCTACGTATTCTCATCCAAAATGAGAAATCAAGGTTACGTACTTCTTTAAGAAAGATTATTTCAAAAGACTATTTGGAAAATGATTTGAATTTTTCAAGGTGAACCTAACAAGGACTAACCTTGCTCCTACATATCTTGCAATGGAGAATCAAGGATGACGTAGTTCTTAAGAAGTCATTTGTTTGAAAATGTTGATATTCTTATATTTTTGAAATTTTATACTTTTTGGTATTTTATGAATTATTTGAAAATTAGTGTCACACGACGCAAGTGACCAGACAAACACCAAAAGAGAAAGAGAAAAGCATTTTTTTCATTTTATAATTTTTAGATTTTTATATTATGAAAACAAAAGTTTAGTGTGAGAGAAAGTGAGTTATTAAAAAGAAAGTAAGGTGAAAGTCTGAAAAGTATTTTAAAAAAATTAAAATAGAAGTCCAATACAAAAAGTAAACAAAAAAGAAAATAAAAACAATAGGTGTGCAAGATAGTAAACATGTGGTGCAGAAAGTAGTCAATGGAGATGTGTGTAGTGAAATTTAGGCGTAGGAAATAAAATGAGGTGGGGTGTGTGCAATGAACAAAGGGGGGCAGTGAATAAACGCAATTAGGCCCAAAACAAGACCAATACAAAACATGTGGTGTGGGGTTAGAAATTATAAGGATGTATGAAGTAAATGATTTTTTAGCCCAAAAGTAAGACATGCGGTGTATGTAGCAATTTGAGACAATTAGCACAATCCACATATGGGGGTGCAGGATAAAAATATAGGAGGTGCACAAATAAGAGGTGGGTTGAGATGCTTGATCAGCCCAATGTGAGATATGTTTGTGGAACCTGAACCTAAACCCTAACTTTTCATCAATCAAGAGGCGAACCCTCTCTCAACACAAGAACCCTTTACTTTGTCACTGTCCAACAGCCTCTATCTAGGCTTCACTCCATCGCCTCAAAGTCGTCGTCGACCTTGTCGTTGTCGTCGACAATATCGCTAGCGCCACTGGTGCGAACAGGGGGCGTGACTTCTCCTCTCCTTCGGGAGCTCTCCAAGACTGAACAGAGCCACTCTTAGTGACGACGTTGGTGATCGAAATTGGAGTCTCCGCCATGACCATGTTAGGGTTATCGCCGCAACCACAATTCAATGTTGCCACTAGTGCCCTATTCTTTCTGGTTTTTTGAATGGGTGCTAATTGTGGTCGTGTGTGGATTCTGGTTTTGGGCCCCTATTTTTTATGGTTTTTATGCATGTGGATGTGAAAGTGATAACAAAAGGAGTAGGAATAATGGAGTGGAGTGAAATTGAAAGATGATGGATTATGGTGGTTTGATTGGAAGAAGGTTTGAGGAGATGAATGTAGGTGTGATCGATAATGGTGTAGGACGTGAGTTGGCGATGGAGTTTAGGAGGAGAAAAAATGGAGAAGGTGTATTCGTGGATTGTGGAATTGAGGGAAATGAAGATGAGATGGATGAAGGATAGAAGAAAGTATGATGTTGTGATGAGCGTAATGAAGATGGAAAGGGTTGCATGTGTAAGGGATATTTGATGGGTAGCAAATGGGGGTGTTGAAACTTTGTTATGTGTGTGTTGCCCATGAAGGATGGAGATGGTGCATGGTAGTGGTTCTGGAGATGATTATTGTCAAAGAAGAGGAAGTATGGAATGGCTTATTTGGAGGTGCTCATTGGCTGGAAAGATGAAGTATAAAGATGGCACGGATAGATGGAAGAAATTCGTGGCTGTGGGGGTTCAAGTGGGGCTTGAATGGTGAAAGCATTGGTGTTGGACAAAGGAATGTGTGAGAAATGTGATGATCATATATTAATGAAGGTGACCATGGATTATGTTTTCAAACACTCAAGCAACAACAATAACTTGCACATTATCATGAATAAGCAACAAATAAAGCATGGTAAGCATAACACAACACGACAACATTCATTCAAAGACCAAACAATTTCACATTCATCCAAATATTCAAGAATTAAATGGTGTTTACCTCTTATAGCCTCCTTGTGCTTGTGCCGATGGACTTGTCTCAATATTACTTCTTCCCATTTTGCTCTGGTTGGCCACCTTCATATGTTTCCTTTTCCTCTATTGTTGTGTATTATGAATTGTATTTTGAAACTACAAATTCTTTCTCCTACCGTGTGAGCTGCCCAAAGCACGATGTCGACTGGTCTTCTATCACCCCATTAATGTTGTTATGACTGCCATGGGTGCAGTCATGATACACATGCCCAAAATTTCCCTTTTCATGCCAAGACCCCAAGAGTAGGGCAACGTATGAAGATGAACATTTTTCTTTGCATGAATGAGGAAAGGGATAACAGGCCAAGCCAATGGACTTTCATTTTTTTCATTTCTTTTATACATTTTTATCTATTTTTTAAGAGAATAAAACAAAATGGCGTGAAAATAAAATAAGATGAAAATTAAAAATAGAATAAAAATAAGATAAGATAAGATAAAGTAAAAATCAAAATAAAATAAAATAAAAATAAAACAAGATAAAATAAAAGTAAAGTAAAGCAAGATAAAATTAAAGTTAAAATAAAACAAAAGTAAGAATAGGAATATATATCTACATCCAATTCTGTTCATTTTTTTTTGTAATAATTTTTTTAATTATTTTCTAAGTTAATTTTCTAGACAAAATGGGGTGTTGACACCTTCAAGCAGAGAAGAAACCCCTTTCGAGGAAAAATCCCTTTGGGGGAGAGAGGGAAAGAAGGTAGAGACACATTCTGAAGGTTGAAGGAGGCATTCATCTTCATCATTATTCTAGTATTCAGAATGTTAAAGAGTAGCTAACTCCCTTATTCATGGGGTTGGGTGTAATTTATTATTAACTCTTTGTGAATTTTACTATTCAATATAATTATTTTCCATTACTCTTGTGTTCTATTCTTGTTTTAACAACATAATATTAGACATGATATTAGAATCTAAACTAGCGTAGACAAATAATTGATTGTGCATCTAGACATAGAGTAGCTCATTGGTCATTCATAAAATCAAAATTTTGATCATTAATGTGAACTTATAATAAAAATTGTTAAGACAGTGGAGTTTTTATTATTCAAGTTTAGACTTGTTGCTAAGACATTAGGGCTTGTTACATAAGGTGTGAATGCTAGAGTATGAATTAGAAGAATATTTTTTGGTGTTTTTACGTTGAATTGGATTATGAAATCCAATCTTAGTGAAGCCTTTATCATATATTGTTGCATACCATATGTTTGATAAAAATATAAAAATACAAAAAAAAAATATTTTTGTTTTTGTTAACTTTGTTGTCTAATTAAGTTATAAATTGCAAGAGTGGCCAAGTGTTTCACAAGTCCCTTGGGAAATGATACTTGGACTTTCCACTTTATTACTTATACGATTTGGTACACTTGCCAGTCCTATAACAAGTTTTTGATTTCGTTGTTGTGGACTTGTGTTCAAACACAAGGCAATTTGGGCATTTGTATCTCTTTTAGACTTTCTTATGTGTTATATTTTTTTTGTGTTTTCTTTTATGCAGTTGATCTGTAAATGTTTATGATTTCCATTGATTTGGTTTGTGCTTAATGTTTGTCTCGAGGTATGCCTTAGAGCATGATCTAGCCGTTGGAAGATTCTAGACATGGGATTTCAGCAGCCTAACTAATCAAATCAAACAAATATTGCAATTCACCATAAATGGGATTGTGTGTTTTGCCTTTACTGTTTTGGTTCTGAATGCTATTATTGATTCATGCTCAATCCAAGAGATTTGGTAGGGTACGTCAGACTTAGATAGGCATTACAAGAGACATCTACGTGTCTAATCTTAGAAACATGGAATGTAATATTCATCCAAAATGAGAGTACTAAGTAATTTTGCAACAAGAGACATCTGACTGAGGTTATTTCATAAATATGTTTAATCATTCTGCATATTAGAATTATGGTTTGGTTGTGCATATGTTTTTCAATTTTTTTCTTTGTTTCAGTGTTACTATATTTTTATATAAAAATTGGGATAATTTGTTTGTTCAAGTATCTTTTGTGTTCTTGTGAGTGCAAGGTATTAATGAAAATGAAGATAAGACACAAAAAAGCATATGGTATTGGTTCAACAAGCAACCCACCAAAAAGAAAAAAAAATCATAATGAATATCAACCATCGAGCTAAAAGACATTAAACAAGCACTTGCTAGCGGCAACCTAGTATTTTTAATTTGTGTCTGAACATATTTAATTATTAAATTCTCTCTAAACTTGTTCTAATCATGTCCTCAAAGTATATAATTGAATGTTTGGATGGTCAACTAAGTTAGAATATATTTGAGCAATGATTTTCTTGTCTCATAATTGTGCATATAGTTGAGATAACTTATGGCATACATTGATTGTGAGATAATTTAATATGTTTATATATAGTCAGTCCTTGTTTAGCGTGAGAGTATGACCAGATTTTTGGATATTTGGATATGAAAGCATTTGAGTGTTGAAAGAATATGAGTGTTCTGAGCTTGAGAGTAGAGAGTTGTAAAGAAAGCAATTATTTCCATGAAATTGATTTTTGCCTGATTCTTGTTAATATAATCACATAATTGGTTATAAAGGATAAGGGCATGTGTTTGATATGTTTAAGCTACTTAGCCAAATAGTCAACCTTGATATATGTTAATTATATGTTATTACCCTTTTTAAGCCTAATTATTTCATTCTTTTACCCTTAGCCTTTAAAAAAATATATTTTGTGTGCAACTTAGCCAAAGAGAATATGTATATGTTGAGTAAAATAAAGGTATGAGATCATATCAATTTGGAGTAGGGTATAAGCACCCTATTAGGATATTAGATTGAATAAGTTCGGGATATGATTTTGTAAAAATCCTACCCTATGAAAAAGAAAAGAGAAAGAAGAAAAAAGACAACAAATCTCATGTGATAAAATGGGGTAGTGTTATGAGAAGTATATGAAAATTTTAGGGAAAATTATTTTGTAGGGAATACCAAGATACCATCAATTATTTGCATTTAGTTGTTCTCTTCAGCTTAATAGTGTTTTTGAATTCCAAAAAAATATATTTCTTCTAGCTAAGCCTCATTACAACCTTTGAAAGATCTTTTGATCTAACCAAAGGTGTGCATTGTGTAAATTAGATGATGGGCCAAAGTTGATGAAATGATTTTATAACATGCTCATTATGAGTGCTCATTTATAAACACTTATGTGCTGAGTGAAACACTAATTTTTTATTCAAGAATCTGTTTATTGTCTCTTATACTATTTTAAGGATTGAAGTGATTAAACAAAATAATGGCATTATATCTTTAGTTTTAAAGCTACAAGTGAAATTCTCTTTTGTTGAATGACTATGATTGATTTGAGATGTCATTTGCTCTTGCGTTAGTCTGATGGGTTGACTTGAGTTTTTATTACTTTATAGTTTTAAGATTTCATAAGGACATGAACAAGTTTAAAATTTGGGGTATTTTGATAATTGACATTATCATGTTTTATTCGTTTCAAAGATATGTTCACCTCTTCATGGAAATTCTAGCTTGTGTTTGCCTCAATTTCATCACATGTTGGTTTACACTTGTCTTACCTAGCAACACAACAATTTCAACTCTTTCATGTATAAATAGTTCCCTTCTAAGCACAAAGTTTAACCAACACTATTCATTTTAGATCATAGGAGAGAAAATACTTCTACCAGTTATACCAAAAACTCAAACATTGATCATGCCTTAAGTTGAGTCTTTGGATGCAAAAGCTTTATTTTAGATACTAGATCTTGGATGTATGATCAAAATTTTTTAAAGGATGTGTGACTACCTACACTTCCATCCCTTAATAGCTAAGTAATTGAAATTTCTATCATCTGGCTTGATCAAATGGTACTTATTTCCATCTCATACATAAGGTTATGGTACCTTCTTGGAAAAGGTAGAGATATGTATACTCTTGTCATGATTTAACATTGGAGGAAAAAAATATTCGTACCTTTTCTTATTTTCATGGTACCCTATATTTGACAAGTCTCCAATAACACAATTATCTTCACTAGATTCTGATTTTTCATGCAAATGCAAAACTACAAATATGTTATGCACAATTAGAATTAATATGCAATCCTTCAATAGAAAACTTCATGTTGCTTGTCAAACAAATATTGCTTTAGCAAATTCTGGTTAGAGATAACTCCAATTTGCAAGTGAACTTTCTTTGTGGTCCTTTATTTTATTAGGCAAAATTGAACCATGAGCTGGAAAGGTTGAGAATTGAGCTAAGACATGTCCAAGGACTTCATGCAGTATCTCACAATAAAAAACTAAAAGGATCCTAAAAGGTAACATTTATTCTCATATTGCTAAAAAAAATTCTACTACAAGTACAACAATTTAATGGGACCCTTACACCCTATATACCGAAGTTGTTTCTTTGTTAGGTTCTCTTTCTTTTCTTTAACATCAATAAAAATACATTGCCTTATTACAACAATTGGAAGATGAATACACCTTCTATATGCCTGCAACTAAAATCTTTGTTGGTATTCTCAAGTGGATTAACATCCTTTATTGCTTTGAACAGTTGAATGACCTTAGCAAGAGACTATTAGAAAAAACCATGAAAAAGAAGGAGGTTATTGTTAAGCAAGAGAAGGCAAAGGAATTAGCAAAACTCGAAATAGAGAAATATAATATTTTTTTATAGTGCTTGGTATTGGGTTGAAGTTTGTTGTGCTTTTTTATTTGACTATTTGATTTGATATTTGCATTATGACAAGTATACATGTACTTCTACATCAGTGGTAAGGCTGAAGTTTTGAAGCATGATGTTGCAAGAGGGACAATGATGTCAACTCTATAACATGGCACTTGTAAATGTTTTCCACATGCTTATCAACAAGATTATTTCAAAAGTTACCATATTCCTACACACTTTTTTGCACTTTGTTTAATACTGAATTTGATTTTCTAGTCTTTTGGCTAGGTTTGAGTCAAACCATATCATTAAGATAGAAGAACCTTAGTTGGGTATATATAGAAAAACATAGTTTGAGACAAACATCATTACATGTTTATTTTAAATCTCTATCTTAGTTTTATTTTTTAGAATAATTGCATAAACACTTGTTAAAAATACATTGAACATTTGTTCCCATGGTGTCTTTGTCTCGTTCTTTTTTTATCACTAATGGTTTAATAATTTACAAGTTGTTGTATTTGATGTATGAGAGTGGTTATTTAAAGAAAAATATTTATTATGTGATATAATTAGAATGTTCATTTTTTAAAAATAGTAAAAATAGTAATACTATTATTATCATCTTGCTGCAACCAAAATCGCGATAGAATGAAAAACAAAAAAAAGAAGGTATTTTAAAAATAGAGAGTTTGGAGTCGCCACCATAATTTATTTTGGAAAACTTCGGAAAAACCGAAAAGATAAATCATGGTCAATCAAATCAGATTTTTGGTCCGGGAGTCGGTTACATATTGCAATGGTGTTCGTACAATGTTTGTTATAAGATGATACCTTTAATTAAAAGTGCAAAAATATGTGGTTTTCAAAATATTTAATTTTTTCCAAAAAACAAGAAAACATTTTTTGAAAGGAAATAATTTTTTTTTTGCATTTTAGGGCCTGATAAGGATGTATCTCGCTCCTATGTATCCTTATTTACAATGTGCAATTAGGGTTACATAGTTCTTTATGAAAAAACTATTTGGAAAATGATTTTATTTTATTTTTCATTTTGAAAACCCTTTTTACATTTTTGTTATATTTTTTAATTACTTGAAAATTTGTGTCACATGACGAGAGTAGTCAGACAAAGACAAAAAAGTGAAAGAGAAAAATATTTTTTCATTTTTTATTATTTTTTTAAAAAAAGTGGTACAATTTAAGAGAATATATTTTTTCAATTGTCATTTTCCTACATTTTCTATTTTTTAAAAGTTATTTTTTGTTTTTGAATTTTTAAATTCATAATTCTTTTTTTTTAAGAAACAATGATATTTGTGAAAAAAATTGAAAACTAATTAAGAGAAGGGTAAAATAGAAACTAACAAGTGTGAAAGTATGTGCAGTGAAACATACAAGTGCAATGAGTAAAAATAAATAAAGGCCAAACAAAACAAAAAGATAACAATTAATGTATGGTGTGTGCAATGTAGAATAGAGGTACAGTAAGTATTATAGATACAATGTAGGGTAAGGGTGATGAACATGATGATTCTGTAAGTGAATCCAAAATGGAGAATATGAAGATAGGTGGAAGTACAAAAATGGTACGGGGTTTGGGTTTGATGGGACCGTTACAAAGCAAAGATGAAAACTTATACACACATTAAATGGAATAAAAACACATCATAACTAGGATATTCAATCAATATCATTGTATATTACATTCAATGATATACCTTTCATAACATATATATCAACTCAAGATAAAATAAGAGCCAAGGAATACTTGGAAGCTAATTATGTAGATGAATTTTCTCGTCAGTGTGCCATGGTAATGGAAAAGAAAGGGAAGTGTAACAATTTTTTCTTGTTTTCATATGACAGATTGTGTCTATATACACACATTGCAATACAAAAGTAATCCTAGCCTTAATTACAATGAACAAAATAAGGAAAAAATTGGTTATGATATATAGCAACACATTACAAGAATCAAATCACAACATAATATCAGGGATATTGATTCTAATTACTATCAGGATATTGATCCTAATTACTATCAAGGGTATTGTGAATGATGAAGTCTTAATAAATAATTAAAGTGATTTGTTGGTGATTAAGCTAAAGGTTTGTTGAATCTAGAATTGACATGAAGATCACAAAGCTTGAAGATTAGACTCAATTTATAGATTATATGACATAATATAGATGTATTTTTGTCTTGTGTTTGTTCTTTTCAATATGTTAAAAAGGGTTTTAACAAGTTAAAAGGCTTGTTGTATATAGTTTTGGTTTGAATGTATTCAATCAATTAAATTGTTATACAATCGATTGATTTCATTTAAGTGAAATGAAATCAACAGATTATATGGATAAATCAACCTGTTGAATTCACTTGTGACCAAGTTATATTAGCTGGTTATTTAGAGAGTGGAGTAAAAATTCATATTTGAGTGCGAAAATAGTGAAACGAACTTGGAAAACTCTCTTTTTCTCTAGATTACACAATGTGCAACTCGTGATTGAAAATCTTTGGATCTCCGAGCAAAGTTTTGCTTATGTTGAAGCATTGAAGAATTCATTTTTCGTTCGCTAGGGAGAGCCACCACTCATGTTTGGTTTTCTTGTGCTTTTAGGTGATTCCATGTCTACAAGTGGGATCTTGCAATGTAGGGGTTAAGGTTCTTGTGGGATTCAAGAATCTTGGTGCTTTGTTATATTCAAAAGTGTAATCTTTGATGGATTTTGTAATTCTTTTGATATAGTGCATGATCAAGCTCAGATTGTCCTAATAAACTAGATGTAGCCCATATATTGAGTGAACTAGTATAAAAATCATTGTGTGATCATCTCTCCCTTATCTTGTTCCTCTTATAAATCTCAAGAAAACTCATTAAATCAATCTTTGTAAGGTTTACATGTGCTTTTATGTAATCTAGTGATATAACTAAGTTTGGTATATTAATTGAAATCAATCTTGTATGATAAAGCATGTTATTTGAGTGATTTTGGTGTTTTTCATGTTTCTGCAGAATTTCCCACAATATTAGTGGTTGATTTTATATTTCAATTTGTTGAATTATACTATATGAACTAATTAGTCTATTGTTTCTATTTTTCAATCGATTAAAATGTATGGTCCTGCAACTATAAACCTCTAAATTTTTGTTCAATTGAATTCAAATAGAACGGATTTTTACAAGTTTTAATTAAACAATTTTTAAGTACTCAATCAATTCAACCCCCCTTCTTGACTAAGAAAGACATTTTAAATGTACAGTTTCGATTCGTATGTTGTTCCATAATGAGATAGTATGATTATTTGGTTGTGATTTTTTCTTGGTTGAAATTAACTTGTGATGAACCCTATAGAGTGAAGTTGTATTGTGAAATTGTATTATGAAGTGTTTGTAAAACATATAGTATGAGCTGCATTGATGTCTGATTGTGAAATATTTGAGAATTTGCATATAAGTTTGGAAAATTAGGTCCTGATTTGGTATTAATTTTGACATATAAAATGGATAAAAATATCAATTACAGCTAATTGAGCAAACTCATACACCTATTTTATTTATGATTTTGATGCAGACTCGTTTGGAAAGCCAAACCCTCACTAAGTGAGAGTGAAAAAATAAATTCATAAAGAGCTACAAACATTTTCAATCGCTGTAAAAGCTTGAATAAACAAGCTTATAGGGTTTGAGTCGTTGGGCAAGTGAAATGGTCGATGAGTGAGAACAATTTTAGAAAATATCATAGAAGGAGGGGAGATGTGGGTCGCTAAGTAAGTCTTGTCTCGCTGGGTGAATTTCCATGACTTTTTGTCCCAAGGCCTCAGTAGTTGGGCTAGTCACTTTTTTGCTAAGCGAGTATACCTCGATGGGTATGCACTCAGTGAAAAAGGAATTTGTTGAGCTAATCGGTGATGGTTTGATTCACACTTGGTGCTGAAAGTTGTGAAATTTTAATGGTGGTTAAAATGATAGTTGAATGGTTATGGTTTCAAATTATTAAAATATGTTGAAATAAGGGAATAAATGGTATAAGAATATTGTGTGAATTGTATGAATATGATTATTCCCAAGGAGGAATGTCATGTTAGTGTAGTGTTTACATCGGTTAGAAGTCTAGAGAGTCAAGTCATCCTAACTCTACTAAACTCATAGATTCATATAAAGAATGTAGTTTATGTGATGAGAGTTGAAACACGTTCCTAGTTATGACATGATTTAGTGTGAAAGAACACATTTATGGCTAGGCTATAGGGAACTAATCTTATCGTGAGGAATTTGATATTTTGGCCAAAAGGAGCCTGAGTAGTTACTATAATTCATACGAGGTTACATTATAGGTGTAAGACCTCATGAGTATTCAACTCGATGCATAAGTATTCTAAAAATTGAATCTATAATAAGCTATATGTCTATTAATTTTTATTAAACGAAAATATATGCTACATAAAACACTTGGATTGGTAATATTTCTTGAGCCATATTTATTCGTAGTTTATGTTATAAAATTCATTAGCTTACCTTCTTCTTGTTATTGTCTATTTTTCTTATACTATGATCGTTTGATATGTGTAAGCATATAATGATGCAGGTAGTAATGGAGCTCAATAATATGATGGTTGTTATATAGAAGATTAATTCTTTTGGTAGTGTTATGTGTATATACTTATTTTGTTTTGCATAAGTTCTCTCTTGTTTTGCATAAGTTCTCTCTGATATAGTTTATTTTAATTTTGTAATTAAAATAAAATATATCAGAGAGAACTTATGCAAAACAAGAGAGAACTTATGTAAAAGAAAATAAGTATATACACATAACACTACCAAAAGAATTAATCTTCTATATAACTACCAAAAGTATATATATAACTGCGTGTTGAAATTTAATATAAAATGTCTAATACATGTTTATAAATAATATAATCACAATTAGGTTGTTACAATATTAATATTATAATAATGATGAGTGAGAAGTGTATGTGTTATTTTTTTATGATGATAAAAATTATTATTATTATTATTATTATAATTATAAAATTAAGTATTAGTAATTTTTATAATTTTATTATAAATAATTTTTATTTATTTCGTAGATAATTTTATGATTAATAATGGTTAAGTCTAAAAATATGCTCAAATCAAAAGAATGATTAAATTTTAAAAAATAATTACTTAAAAATAAAATTAATAAAATAATAATTTAATTAAAAAAACCTTTATTTAAAGGATGAAATTGAAAAATAAATATGTACCAAAAACGATCTCGTTTATATTTTTCTTCTATCTTTTTCTATCTTTTAAGAATGCATGTATGATAACAATTTTTTACTTTAACTGTATTACAGAACCTAGAATCAAATTATATATTTGTTTATTTTTTAAGTTATTTATTTATACTTATATTATTTTTTATTTTACTTTTTTTTCTAAGTCAAATCAAAATTAATTTTAACATATATAATTAATTATATTAAATTATTTTTTATTATATATATATATATATATATATATTTAATTTTTAGCATTATCTTTATTTTATTATATATAATAAACTACTAAATAAAATTTTGACTTGTTTTTTCCGCTTTAAAAATTATAAAATTCAATTTTTTTAGTGAAACTCTGAACTTAAATAATAAAAGAAATCTAGTTTATAAAAAAAAGGTATGAGGAGGTTTATATAGAAATTTTTAAATTGAATTTACTATAAAAAAATAAATTTTATATACAGCTATAGATATAAAAAAGATGAGTTTTTCTTAAAGAAAACCCTCCCTATGATTCCTTGTCTGATAAGTTTGTCATTAAGAAAAAAAAAGAAAAAGAAAACATAAAATAAATCTACAAAAGTAAAGAAAAAAGTGTCTCCTAAGTTTTCGTGTGCAGAGGGCAATTCGAGTCTTCAATTCCGCTTCCAACTCCACTCAGTCTTCTCCTCTCTCTCTATCACTACCTCCTCTTCACCACCGATTTCTGTGAGTTTTCATTTTTTCTTCTTTTAATTCGAGTTTCAATTCCCATCCCTCTCCTTTTTAATTAGGTTGTGGGGTTCTCAATTAGGTCGAATAATTGGTTTCCTTTGATATTAGTTGAGTCCATGAGTTTTTTTTTTTTTTTTGTTTTTTTTTTTTTTTTTTTTTTTTTTTTTTTGTGTTCTTTTTTTTTTTTTTTTTTTTTTTACTCTGCTCAGTAGGTTTGTTTGTGGGTAGTTTAAACTTCGAGCTTTGTGATTTGTGGAGATAGCTACATATACCCTTTTCACTTGGATGTATAATTTTCTGAACAGTTACATTATTAGTTAATGTTGATATAATTACTGTATTTTTTTTTATGTAAGATTGGACCAGGATCAACCTCCAAAATGCATTTGTTTGATTTTCTTTTTTGTTTTTTAAAATTTAACGCTTACCTTGCTGGGTGTTTGACTGGTCATTCAAACTGAAATATTTCTTTTTTGTCTATCTTGGAAGTGAAAACTTACTATGGTACTTTTTGTTGATGAGCTGTAATACAAGATTTTGAATTTTTATGTGTGATGTGTTCTTGGGTAGGTGCAATGTTAATGAACCTTAATATAATGATTAGTTTGGATGATGCTAGTTTTCACTCATTTTGGCCTTGACTTCTTAGTGGTATTACAACTTAGTCATATTTCTTTTACCCTGAATGGAAGTTCATGCGACTTAGTCATATTTTTTATATCCTGAATGGAAGTTCATGCGGCTTCTGCGGCTCAATGGGCATGAGATATTATTTTTGCTAAATTAGTTTGGGTGTATCTTTAGGAACTTCAGAATAAATTTGCTTTAATTGTTTAAATCATTATGTGTGGGATACCAACTCAACAACCAAAAACTAATGTCACTTGTGCATCATGCTAGTCTTAGAAAGTTTATATCCTAAGAAATGCAGCTCGTAGTTTGTTTTTTTAAAACTTGATGTTTTGTGTTTGTGCATCAGGTTTAGGAACATCTTCGGGTGGGAAATGTTCCTTCGTTTCATGCCTTTTACTTTGCCCTCTTCATATGTCTAACTTGCATAACTTTTCCATTAAAAAATGTCAAGGTTCTTATTGCTGTCGAATTTTTATATTAAAGTTTCTTACTGAAGTTTACCGTTTTAAAAGCTGTTCCTAGTCTGGAGTATAAAAGATATTTTGGAGGATACTGCTATAGTTTTCATATGGATTATTTTAACAGGCATACCAGTATTCTTATCAAAAGTTTCCTAAACATTTTGAAAAAGGGAAAACAATTATAGCATAAATAGTAGTGTATGTAAAAACTTCCTATTCAAGTGAAAACTTAACTAAAGTAAACCTCACAGGAGCTTACAGTAGAACACAACTAGCAGGGTCTGCTTCAAGAAATAATCACCCCCAATTCCTTCCCTAATTGTATTATTACTTTTCTGCAGAATATTTTACTTTTATCCTTCTATTATTCTGTCTTGCCGCAAATAACTACATGTATAGGTACTATAACTTTATTTTGTAGATAATATTGAGAAGTTCAGCTGTGTTTTAAACATAGAGTCGTGTAATTTTTGTGATTTTCACAATTTATGTTGTTTTTAGAGAAAAAAAAAACCTCATTTTTTTAAAGGTGAGATAAAGCCACTTAGCCTCAAATGTCACAACTGTTTCCATATCATGAATGGTCCTGGAACATATCCGAATTATTTTGTGAATGTATGCTGTGTAATGAAAAGACTCCGTTTTATATATGTAATTTGAAATCTTATCCTGATATTCTTGTCTTTTGCTTCCTTTTATTTTTCCTAACGGAGTCCAGCAGCTCTATAGTTTTTGGATATAAATCATGTGTTTGACTCTTCTTCTTTCTGAGTGGTAATGCAGAGTAGGGATTTAGTGCTATCTAAGCCTATATTGTCAATCTAATGATTTTTTTTTTCCTGTAAAAACAAATGTTTGTTAGAGAGGCACTTCTGATATTTAGGACAGTGAGAACTGATTTTTGTTAAAAGAGCAAGAGGTTGGTGGTAACTCAGGAGTTTAGATAATTCCATTGTTATACTCTCTTTTAAAATTTACAATATTCCTATTAGCTTGTAGGGGGTATAGAGAAAGAAAAAGTACTAGAATGTTTTTCTTTCTGCTTCGACCTGGAAACTACTTGTTTAATTCCTTTCATTTTCCATGTTTTCTACTTTGCATAGGTCAGTAGTAGTCAGAGATCAAAATGTCACGAAGATATGATAGCCGAACAACAATCTTCTCTCCTGAAGGACGTCTTTACCAAGTGGAATATGCAATGGAAGCTATTGGGAATGCTGGTACTGCAATAGGGATCTTATCGAAAGATGGAGTTGTGCTGGTTGGTGAAAAAAAGGTGACATCCAAGCTGCTCCAAACTTCAACCTCCACTGAGAAAATGTACAAGATTGATGATCATGTTGCATGTGCTGTGGCTGGGATAATGTCAGATGCCAACATTCTGATCAATACTGCAAGGGTCCAAGCACAACGCTACACTTATGCTTATCAAGAGCCAATGCCAGTTGAGCAGCTAGTTCAGTCTCTCTGTGATACCAAGCAAGGTTACACCCAATTTGGTGGCCTTAGGCCATTTGGGGTCTCATTTCTGTTTGCAGGATGGGACAAAAACTTTGGCTTTCAGCTTTACATGAGTGACCCTAGTGGAAATTATGGTGGCTGGAAAGCTGGAGCCATTGGGGCAAATAACCAAGCAGCACAATCAATACTGAAACAGGACTACAAGGATGATATCACAAGGGAAGAAGCAGTTCAACTTGCATTGAAGGTTTTAAGTAAAACCATGGACAGCACAAGTCTGACTTCAGAAAAGCTTGAACTTGCTGAGGTTTTTCTGTCACCCTCTGGTAAAGTGAAGTATGAAGTTTGCTCCCCAGAGTCCCTCACTAAGCTGTTGGTGAAGTTTGGTGTAACCCAACCTGCAACGGACACTTCGTAGTTCAATTTTGCGTATCTTATCCATTTATGGTGCTTTTGGCACTATATGGCAGCTATTGGGTCAAACACATTTCAAGCTTAAACATTTTGGATCTCGGTACATCTGAGATTTTCAAGACAGATATATGGTCTTTGAGTTCCATTTGGTTAACCACTGTGTTTCCATGATTTGGTACTTGTTATTTGAATCAAAGTCTATAGGAGAACATATCTATAGCTCGTTAGCACTTTTTCTAAATTTGTGTTTAGTTTATATTAATTTCAAAAATATTTCTGATGAAGTTGACTAATTGCGATTATTTTTCTATAATAAACTAAAGCTAATACCTATCGAGATTATTAGAGCTATTCATGTGAGGAAAGTGTTTACTTTATTATTTGTTTGCAATAATTAGTGACTAGAGAGTAAATTATTTCGAGAGAATAAGTATTACATAAAACTATTATCATGTAAGAAACTATTACATGAAATACATTATTAAAATATAAGATTAAATTGTAAGTTTACTACTTTTAAATTTTTAATTTGTGGATTTTCTTTTTCAATTTTTACGATTTTATTCCTATTTTAAAAAATTATGTAGTTTCAATCTAATGTTAACTTTGATTGAATAATTTATTTTTGAAAAAAGAGTCAAATAGTTTCTTGATCATATTTTAAATGATATCTCAAGTTTATGGTGGAATTAAACCTAAATAAAATATATAAAATTAAAGATATATATATATATATATATATATATATATATATATATATATATATATATATATATATATATATATATTAAACCTGCATGTCGAAAACATGAGACTAAAAAGTGTAAAAATAAAATCCTGTCAACCCAAAGTAAAAAATGTTATAAAATCAGCGGTTGTTCATTGACTTCCTATCAAATATGATGGATTAGTATTGATTTATTTAAATTGTTTACATTAGAGGCTAAAACGCGAAAAAATAAAATCCTGTCAACGCCAAATCATTTTTTATTTTTTATTTTTTACATTCAATTCTTTTATAAGGGACAAAGAAAACGAAAATATTGTACGGAAAAGTAGAAATCACCTTGTTCAAACTTGGCAGAAAATATTCATGACTAGACCGATAGTCATCAAAAGGGGCTTCTTTCTGCACTTTCAAATATTGTTCAGTATCTTCAAATTAGAGTTTTGAACCTAATAAATTTTGTATCTATCTCGGTGATCGAAAGATTTAAAACATAAAAAAACCAAAAAATAATAATAATGAAACGAATGTCGAGATCCGTTTTAGAAAAGATATGAAATGGATTTCAATATATGTTTCACAGAACAAAAAAAACAATGAAATAGATATCGAGATCTGTTTCAGAAAAATGTGAAACGGATCTCGATATTTGTTCCACAAACAAACAAGAAAAAATAATGAAACGGATATCGAGATCCGTTTAGAAAAAATGTGAAACGGATTTCGACATCCATTTCAAAAAAACAAAAAAAAAATAATGAAACAGATGTTGAGATCCGTTTCAGAAAAATGTGAAACAAATCTCGATATCCATTTAAAAAAAAAAACAAAAAAATTAGTGAAACGAATGTCGAGATTTGTTTCAGAAAAATGTGAAACGGATCCTTTTCAAAAAAAAATAAATGAAACAGTTGTCAAGATCTGTTTCACATTTTTCTTTCAACCATTAAGGTCAAAACTGTAATTTTTGGGATACAGAAGAATGTTTGGGGTTCATGGAGAAACCCCCATCAAAAACTACAAAATGGGCGATCGCGGACAGTGTTGGACAGTGTTGTGGGCCGAGCCTGGAAGCCTGGAACATGAAAGAAAAGGACTTGGCCCATCTCCCATACTTAGAGGTTGTGATGAAGGCAACCAGGCTGACCCATCATCAACCATTCTTGCTCTGCCACGTGTTGATGCCGAGTGCTGAAAGAAAATTGGATTCCACATCCAAGGGTTCAACTCTCTTGGAGAAATTTTGGGCCATACCCGTGACCCAAAGTAATGGGCAGACTCATTAAAGTTCAGGCCCGAAGGTTCCTTCCTAGTGGTGAGAAGGAGGCAGTTTTTTCATGCACCTCTGACTTGCATTATCATAATTTTCATTATTGTTCTTTCGAAATTGTATAATCTGAAAATAAATTTAGAAGTTAAAAATAATATCTGAACTGTGCAATCTAGAAGAAAAAAATGGTTAAAAAAAACTTTTGAATTATATAATTTGAAAATTATTACTGGTTATACAATTCAAGTTATTTTTAACTTTCGGATCCTACATCTTAAATTTTTTGTTTTAAAAGTCTTCTAGATTGTACAAATCTCAAAATCATTATTGTTTTTTAAATTAAAAAAAATATTTTTTTACTATATTAGTTATAATTTTTAAATAATATAATTTTTAATTTGTTATAGCTTTTGGGATATTTATCTACTGGATTACATCTCTAGACTCAAATATAAATTAAAATAAGTTGGATTTTAATGATATAAAATAATTTCAATTAATTAAGTTTGATATGAATACTTCTAATTTAATTCAAATCTAAAATCTATAACAAATACGATTAAATATAATTTCACTTTTTTTTTTTGCAGATTTGAAAAAATGAAATGAACTTAAATATGTAAGCAAAAACAGAATATGATCCTAATATTAATTCTAATGATCGATCATAAATAATATCCTATACTGATCATCATGCTGTAAAAAGTAAATGGAAGCGCCATAACGATTATATTTCCTCTATTAGAGGACTACTGATCCAGCGATCTTCCTCCTATAGAGCACATTTATTTTTCCTTTAGTTTTCTCTTTTGATGGGATAGAGAGAAAGGATCAGGATCTTGAATAGTACGTAACGACTCTCTGGGTTCTCAGAAGGGGACCACCACCATTTATAAACTGTAGTCAAATATTTAATTTAGTCAAATCACTTTATTATTTGACTTTATAAATAATGGTCATAACATCTTTAATTATGTATCATATATATGTATGACCCAAAATTACTAACAAAATATCGTTAATCAATCTGAAATTATATTTTTTTAACCATATTTGAAGTTTGAATAACAGAGCATTTAACATTGTTTCCCAAAAACAAACAATTGTGCTACCAAAATGTTCATGTATTTGTTTTGAATCACTTTTGCGCAAATTTTGAAATGATGTTTATTATAGGCTTTCCTCATTAATGTAAGAACTGTTTGTTTAATTATCTATTTCTTTACTTTTCTCCTTTAAAAATGTTTCATAACAAGCGTGCAATAAAATTGTTTTTACATAGTTCAATATATTCTGCGAAAACTTCATCTCTAAACACTCAAAGCACATGTAGCTTCAAATTCAAGATACTCATCCCTTTATAGCTAGTCGTTCTCTTCAAACCAAATAGGAGTTGTGCATGTAAAAAATACCTTGACACTCAAATCAGTCAAGTACGTTAAAAGGTAATGCAATAAGTAATGACCCTAATTAAACATGGAAATCTCGTAAAGTATGTGATTATTTGGGCAATTCATTAAACTAATTAAAAGACTACCCATTATCTTTAAAAGAAACTACATGAATCAACAGAATTAAAAAAAAATTCATTATTAAATCTTAATTTCAATCCTTTTTAACTTTTAATTTGAGAATTTTTAAGATTTTTATGATATTTTCAAATACATATATTTGATTTTAATGAAATGTAATTTTTTCTTAAAGAATTTTTTTAGCAAAACATCAAATAATTTATTGACGATATTAAAAAAATTATAATTACATATAAACATCAAGAAAATAAAATTATTATTACAATTTGCGAAAGTCGTGGTTTTGTGAGTTGCGACCTTGTTTAGAGATAGTATGAACGAACATATTAGCGGTTTGTTTTTTTTCCGCAAAATTTCTTGTCAAAATTGTGGAAACTATTTTTGCTATTGAACATTTTCAAGAGACCGACTTTATATATGTTTGGTTATAAATTGATTTTATATTAATATGTTATGTAAGACTTGATAACCTTTGTTTGGTCTCTCAGAGAAAGATTGAGAAAATATTTGTAGATATGTACAAGATTAGAGTTTGAGTATTATCACATTTTTAGAGAGTAAAATCACTATGCGAATAAGTTGAATTTTTTAAAATTAGAAAAACAATTCATTATGAATGGTATAACATTATGTCATTTGGGATTGCTCTTAATTTTTTTCATAATTGATATAATTTTCTTATGTTTAGAACAATTTAATTTCTTTTGAAGAAAGTTTGTTATGTATTTTTTGTTCATGAGTTTGGTTTGGTCTTCCATTTTTTTGTTGTCATTTTTCTATTTTAATAATATTTTTTATATGATAATTAATATGTTTTGAATGGAATTTAGTTATGATATATCATAATACATAGTGATGCTTACTACAACTTCATAAAGAAAAAAAATAATATATAATCGCATGAAAAATTAAATGAGAACTAAAACTATATTTGAGTTTTAGGAGCCAAAGTTAACATGAGATTTCAAAGAGTAGGAGAGGCAACATTCTTTACACTTCAACTCTGCCCAACACATCAATGAAGAACGTTACAAAGCAAAAGCAAAAAGAAAAACTTGGCATGCAAAATATACTACCTTTCAAACTTAATTTTTTTTTTCTTTTGTCAAAAGTTAGTCATGGATTGAGAATATAAGCATAAAGAAGCTCATTCCACACATCAGGTACACCAGGGAGGCACCAATGTATGCAATCAGCATAAGTTTTTGGGTTTGATAACTGTTCTTCAGTTAGAGGATCCCATTGCTTTCTATAGATTGATGGGTGCCCTTCTTTCCTATACTCTGAGAGCTGTGTGATGTTTAACAATTCAACTTTCAAGCCTCTTCCATTCAAATCTTCAATCACATTTTCCACCACTCTCATCATACTTGGATATGAACCATTCCCCCAATACCCTTCTTCACTAATTTTATCTCTCTCATTGTAACAATTCTCACCCTCAGCTCCTCCCCATTCATGTGCCCTGCATTTTTTTTAATATATGTTGCAAATTCACTTAAATCACAGTGTGATTATAGAGCTATAGAGCAATTGATATGTGCATTAACACGAGTGAAGTGATGCATTAGTTGAAATGTCGTTAATCAATGCATTGACATTATTGCATGTAAAATGCTTTAAACAATGTAACCTAAATAATAAACATATGTATTATTGATTATAATGTTGAGGTAGGTAATAAGGTTATTCATAATGATGATGGTGAATGAAGATAGAGTTTGTGACACTTACTTTTGGTGGGTTGGTGACATAGAAACAAAGAACAAGTTGGTCTTGTTGCGATTAATATGAACTTCCAACCAATCTGACCATGTTCTCAATGCCATTTCATACACTCTCACCATTCCTACCTTTTTCATTACCCCATTTGGGTCTCCAAATGAACCCCACCTGCTCATAGGTTACGCTGTCATTATTCAGATTAAGACACTTAATTACCATCTTAAGCAACCTCTTAACTTCTTTACTCTTAGTAAAAAAGCACACACAAGTGTAATGTTTTATAACTCACACTAAACCCACTAAATATGACAAAAATGAAGAAAACGAAAACACATTTCTCAATTATTTCTATTTATTTATTTTGAAACAATATTGTTTTAGATTTAAAAAAAAAAGGCAGCTTTATATTGAAAAAACGTTTTTGAAACCAGGGTAATAGAATTTAAGGAAAAATTGTATGTGTATACCTTTATTAATTTTATGGTTAATCGTTTTTGTGAAACTTTGATATATTTTGGTCCCTAAATTTTAAAAGTGATTGGATGTAGTTCTTTTAATTAAATTACGTCAATTTATTTTTATATGTCAAACACATTTTCTATCAAACATTGAAGCGAAAACGTGTCAAACAATATAAACAACTCATACTAGTTTGAAACATCAAAACTTTGTAACAAATAATTAAAAAGAATATATTCATTGACGACTAAAAATATACTTAACCTTTTAATAGTTCTAAAGTCTAATAAAAAATAATATTTATTCTAAACCTTTTTATATTTGTTGACGTTGAATAAATATTGAACAGAAAATGAGGTGTTTGTGTCATCGCTTCAATTTTAATTTTAGTTTTTTTTTGGTCTAGAAAGTTTGGCAAGTGAATTTTTTTTAATACATTTGAATCATACTAAAAAAAAGAAGCACAAAATGAGGAAACAAAAGTGTAGTTTAGCCTTAAAAGTGAATCAAACACACGCAAGTTGTTGTGGTTAAGACATGTTGTAGATGGAACCAAATTGGTGAAAAGAAGTGGAACAGATTGACATGTGAGAGTGGATAATTGGTGGTTGGAAATTGGAGTTGATGAAAAGACAATGATGGGTTGGTAAGATTTTACTTACAAAACATTCATTGCTTTCCTTCTCCACCATAAGAAAGTGTTGAACACCAAAATGTCTGCATCAGTCCAGTACTTAGCATGCTTCTCTATGCCATGCACTCTTACGGTTCGTTCAGCAACCCGGTGGTTCACAGGGTCATCTGAATTTGATTCTACCAATAATGGAGCCCAATAGAACTCGATCGTTGCATTGTACTCCTTCATCAAATCACAATAATGTCAAATAATTAATCACTAACAAATCTCATCTTATAGAGACATAGATACTTGAAATTCATAACGTTATTAACGTCTACCACCTACAATCTTGTCAACTACAATCTTATCAAGTATTTAAAATATATTTGATGTCGACTCGATGCGAGATTTATCGAGTATATCAGAACAGATTTGTGATGCGAGATTTATCGAGTATATCAGAACAGATTTATTGAAAAGGACAAAACTTTGAAACACTTACTTGTGCCTTGAAGATGTTGAGGGAGCCATTTGCAATGGTTCGCATGGATTTGAGAGTTGGGGGAATAGAAGATTCCACAAGGCAAACCATTGAAACCCATTGCCCTCTGTTGAGTGAATCCCCCACAAACACCATCCTCTTGTTCCTTAGCCTTTCAAGCAATGCTGTGGCATTGAACCTTTATTAACAAAGAAGAAGCCACATTCACAAACCTCAAAACACATTCTCAAACTTAATATCCAAGCATACATATGTAGCCACAAAAGAACTAATATGCATTTGAAGAACATAAATGTCGACAATTACCCTCATTACAACATTAAAATTTTCTTTATTTTTATAAACACTATGTAGCTATATCAAAATTTAAAATTTAAAAAATGTGATAGAGAGACCTGGGTAAGTCACATTGGTGAGGTTTCCACTTCCAATTCTGGTAGCTAAGGTCCTTCCTTCCAAACTTCTCACAAGCCAATTGATCAGACATGAAGGTGCACTGTTGCTCCTTGTAGAGTGGGTATGATTCATTATCAAAAACCCACTTGCCAGAAAAGAAGTCACATTTTGATAATGAATGTAACTTGGTTTTGTCTTGAGACCATTGTTCTCCTTCTTGTGTCAGATAAATGGCAGTGACAACTAGAGTGGTGGCTAAGATGGCTACAAGGGATTGAAAAATGTTTCTGATTCCCCAAGTGCTTCCTACTACTATCTCATGTGCCTTTGCCATTTACACTACTCACTTTCATCTTTCTTCTTATCACATCTCTTCCTCCCTTTTCAAGCTTCTTCAAACTGGTTGGTGAGATAGAAAGTATATAGCTTTATCATGTATTGCTAAATTGTGAGGAGTAGTAGGTGGAGCATGATTCATCTAGAAGCTTTTGCATGTTGTTGATACACTCATATTTTCATGGAAAAAAACCCTAATTTTTATATCACTCACTTAGAGTTATAAAGAATTTTCATATAAAAATATATAAATGAAAATTACACTTTATAAAAAGATCAAAAGTCTTGATTCTATATAGGGAACTGTTTTTTATTATGAAATAATTTGAATAAGGAACCTATCGTTAATAAGATATACAAGCTGACTATTCATTTCATATTAATTTTATTATAATTGAGAACTGTTATTTAGAAAAAATAAACACTTCTTTAGAAGGACATAAAAAATGAAAGAAAAAAGCCAGTGATTTACACTCTGTTTGTTTTAAGTGACGAATTTGTCAAGACGGATGGAAATGAAAGAAATGAAGAGAATAAAAAAAACGATGAATAAAAGAGTAATTAAAAACAAAAACAAGACAGATATTTCATGTTTAACTTTCTTCGCAGAATAATAAAGATATGCAAGAAAAATTGCTGAAATATAATAAAATATTAATAAAAATTTAAAATTATGATCTTTCTCCTTTGTTTGCAGCTGAATAAATTTAAGGTTAAATATGTTTTTGGTCCCTCAAGTTTCAGTGAATTTTGGAATTAGTTTCTTTTCGAAACTTGATACCAATTTAGTCTTTCACCTTTAGAAATGTATGGATTTAGTCCTTCTTACCAAATTTTGTTAAGTTTATCTAACGTTTCAAGCGTATTTCATGATAGTAGTTGAATTGTTTACATCGTTTGACACACTTTCGCTTCAATGTTAACTTAAATATTATCATAAAATGCATTTAAAATGTCAAATAAAGTTAACAAAATTTGATAAGAAAGACTAAATTCACACATTTCTAAAGATGAAAAACTAAATTGGTATCAAGTTTCGAAGAGGGACTAATTCCAAAATTCACTGAAACTTGAGGGACCAAAAACATATTTAACCCTAAATTTAATAATAGTGAGTATAAGATAAATATAACTAATAAAATAGTATAATATAATAAAATAATAAAATTATAATAATAATTATTATTAACATAATAATAATATAATTACAAAATAATAATAATAATAATCAATTATATTTTTGTAATTTTAAATAATAATTTCAATTTTAATGTAAAATAACTATTATTATTTACATTTAAATTTATATCACATTTATTTTCAAGGATAAAATGGTAATAATTTAATCTTGTTTATTAAAATACTTTTTTAGTTTACTATATCCATTCTATTATACACAAAATTTCATCTCAAATATATGTTCAAATCACGTTATACTTTTCATAATCCAAACAATTTCACATTCATCTCATTTTCCTTTTAAATTCACTTTTCCAAATCCATTTTCATATCTAAACACACACACACACACACTTAAAGATTAGAATTTTCAAATTTACCTTTGTATTATATTAGTGAGAGGTTTCTAATGTATTTTATTGGAAACAATATTAAGAAACATACATTAAATATATTATATGAAATGTTTCTATTTACTTTTTAAAGAGTGCAATTATATTGTCACTAATTAATTAATTTCAATGGTTAGTTAGAGAATGTTTTTCGCTGCATTTGCACTTTACCAACACTACTTAATATGGATATTGATTGTTTCAATGTTTAGTTTGAACAATACGGGAGACCAATTAAACGATAAACCATTAGGTTGAGTTGTTGACGTTTCCTCAACCAAGAACATTGCTTCAAGAAAGATCGAGAGTCCTATGGTCCTTTTCATTTCTTTTTCCTAAACAAAAACAAAAAGAAATGGGATTAAATATCTAAAAGATTTTGCTGCAATATGAAACAGTTTTTATTTATTTTTTCCAATTGTGTGTTTGTGTTAATTTTACCACTCATTTGAATTATCCATTTTTTTAATTATAACTTTTGTAAAGATAATCCTTGCCAATTACAATTATAGAGAATATGATTAAGTTATATCCAAAATCAAAGGTTATACCTTTAAAAATATAATAAATATAAAATTATTTTATTATTATTTATTTTTTTTTTTAAAATTTGATTCACATAATCGATATAATATATAATTATAATTAATGGTAAAAGTTAAGCAAAGTTTTCAATGATTTATGTACAATGTCAACTAACATGAAAATATAATATCACATAATGTTATAATTGATAATGTTAATATTATTATTTTTTCTTTTAAAAATTTAAAAGATTTTGATAATTGTATAATATAGAAAATTAAAACATGAGCATAAAATTATGTGAGTAGTATATGTACATTTTTTTAAATATAAACCCTATTAATACCTTATCCCCTTTTCTATTTTTCATGCTTCTCTTTCCCTTTCTCCACAAACTCTCTTTTTTCTCTCTAACATCTCTCTACTTCCATTCTTCATAAATCATCCCTTTTAGAATTCGATCACATATTGTAAATGTTGATAAGCCAGGGGTTATTTCTAATCGATTAAATTTAAAATTTTTTTATTTACTCTAAAGATTTTTTATTTCCTTTATTTTCTTATGATATTTTCATTAATATTGGTGAGGTAAGATGAAAAAACTGATCCTTCCAATTTGATTAAACCCACATTGAAATTTTGTCATGTTTAGAAACTTTTGCTTTAGGTCTCTATATTTTGAAGGATTCTCATACTGAAACTATTTTTTGAATAAGAAAATTCAGGTAAGTAGAATAGAACCTTATGATGAATGATCTGAATGTAAAAGTGACTTTATCATAATATTTTGGTTTTTATGCAGGGATGATATTTAGTTTGAAAATTGTTTGAATGCTTGAAGTATATGTTATTTGAGTCTTAATTAATGTATTATTGATTTAGAATGTTTGAAATGAACACTCTCAATGAGAAATTAATTTAGCGGCCCGATTATTCCTTAAATGTATATAATGTATTAGGATGAGTTCCGAATTTTGAATGAGTAAAGTAACACACACAATTTGAATGACCAAGGTGTAATATTTAAAGGGACAGGGGTTGAATTGTCTATAACTGAAAAATAGGTTCAATTTAAATTTATAAAAAACATTTACTTTAAATCAGATTGATCAACAAATCAACATACAATCACTATAGGACCACACATTTTTAATTAATTGAAAACAGAATTAATAAATTGATTTCACTTAATAAAAAGTCAGACAGATAGGCTAGTACAATTCAACAAATTAAAACATCTATTCAACAAATTGAAATACTGAGAAAATTATGCAGAAAATGCAATTGATGATAAACTTGAAAACAACTTGCAAAACCAATCAAGATTGATATCAATCAATAGAACAAACACAATTACAACTTTAGATTACATCAATTCACTAGAATACCATAAAAAGATTGATTAAACTAGATTTCTTTAAACTTTTTATCAAATAACAAATAAGAGGAAGATTAGACAAGTGCACACAAAATTTTTATTAGTTCACTCAAAATTGAGTTACATCCAATTTGTCAAGGCAACCTTAGCCTGACACACCACTATACCAAAAGTTTTACAAAAGCCACCAAGATTACACTTTTGAAAACGTGAAATTACACCAAGACTCTATAATCCCACAATAATCTCAACAAATCACAATAAGAATCTCACTTGCAAATCTGCAATCACACCAGATAACACCAAAAAACTTGAGAAAGACTAAACCTTGGTGTGAATCTCCTTAGCCAATCGAACCTCTTTCTCCAAGTCTCTTATACCAAGTAAACCGCTATCAAAATTACAAAGAACACCTCACGAATAACTATAGATTTGTATAGTTCAGAGAGAGAAAGAAATTTCTAAATTATTCACCCTGATTTCTTGCTCAAAATCACAAATGTTAATGATCTATCTAAAAAACCAGACTTTATTGTCTATCTATTAACATATTCAATAGGTTGATCTATTTGTTCAATCTGTTGATTTCACTTGACTTAAGTGAAATCAGCTGATTGAATAATAATTCAACTGATTGAAAGTGTTAATGACAGAAATATAGTAGTAAGCTAAAAGACTACAACCAGACACAAGACACCTATACTATGTCAAATTGTCTTCATGTTAAGCTTCAAGATCTTCATGTAATAGCCAAATTAAGCACACATCAAGCTTGATCAACAAAACATTTCTTCAAGTCTTCATCAATCTACATCAACTCTTCATATCCTCATCAAGTCACTATACAATATCTTCCTTAAATCTCTATGCACTAAAGTCATTTGTCCTAATACAAGGTTGAATTAGAATAAGTAAAGGATTATGCTTGACCAAATTATAGATTATAACTAATGCATTTTTAACTTTTTAACTCAGACTTTATGCCTCGGTTACAACAGAAACAAGACATATAAATACGCGATGGCAATTTTGAAATGTATGCAATGTTTTATGCCTTCGTTATTAATTCAACCGAGGCAGAACACAATCTTCTACCCCGGTTATGAGTGACTGGAGGCCTAATGCCCTTCCAAATTTTCTGCTTTCCTACTGTTTCGAATTTTTTAAATTTAAAAAAAAAAGTTTATGCCTCGACCGTGACTGACCTGAGGCAGTATAGCTGATATGCCTCAGTTACTGATTGAACTGATGCAGAAGTGGGTTAAAAAACCCCAAAATCATAATAAGTTTCATCTCCTCTAGTGCGCGTGAACGTGAAGAACCTCTCTACTTCTCCATTACAGTCTCGCTACCCACCACCGTAGACTCCACCGCCGTGCCTATCTCCTCCGCCTACTGCCGGCGTTACACCTCCGAGGACGAGCTGTTGCGCCTTCGACGACGACAACAATAGCTGCGCCACATTTGTCCGCGCATTGTGGTATTGTTTGCATTTTCGTTTTATGATTTGAATCCTTTTTTTTTGTGCTTTTTTCTATTTTTTTTGTTCTTTTTTTGTTGTAATATAATGTGGTGATGATTAATTTTTTGGTTCTTCCATTCCCTTTTTTCTCCCTTTCTCTTTTTGCATTTTTCGTAATTAGGGTTTGTTCTTTCTCCATTTTTCGCTTCTTCTCCTCATTCTTTCTCTTCTTCTTTTGTGTTTTTTTTTCATTTATTTTTTTTGTTGCTGCAAATTTGTAATTGAGAAAGAAGAAAAAGAAGAAGAAAAAGAAGAAGAAGAAATTGGAGGGGGTATGTCATCGGGTCCTCAAGTGAAGATATGAGGCTTTTCGTGTCTCTTTCTCTTTGCTTATTTCCTACACTAGCAACACTTTTCCCATCGTTAGTTTCCTTCTCCTTTCTCTTTTTCACATTTCAAACGTTAACATTGGGTCTAGGTGATTGTTCAGTTCCGCTTATTGAAGAAATTTAGTTACATTTTTCTTGCCATATGCATTTCGGGAAGTGATGGGATATGTTTCATAAGCCTACAAACATCATTTTGTGAAATTATAATGGATCCTTGATTATGAAGTTTGGTTTAGAAGATTGATATTGTTGTATTCATGTAATCTAGAAGACAAGCATTTAATGTCTTCCTTTTTTTTCACCTTCGTTTTATGTCATTTATTGTCATAAGAGACATGGATTTTTCTTGTCATTTATTTTAAGAATATTACAAGATTTCTGTATGGCCGATAATTTGTGGATCTTGTTTATACTAAGGAATTGTTTCATTTTATAAAAAATGATGATAAAATGAATGTGTTTGTTTCATTTTCAGTGGATTTCAGAGTTGAAGCATTATGCACATGGTGTTCCCATCATTCTGGTTGGCAGAAACACTACTAGAAATTAATGTTTTAGCGACCGAAATTAGCGACCAAAAAATACAGGTTGCTATCTGCAACCGAATTAGCCACTGAATGATTTTTGTTGCAATCTACGACCAATATAGCGATAAAATATTATTGTACTTACATAAATTTAATCAGCGACTGAAATAGTGACCTTAACATATAGTTGCTACAATTTAGTCGCTAAATCGGTGGCTATATTTCTACAAATGAACATAGACTTTTTAGCAACCACATTAGCAACCGAATAAATTTTCCATTAGCGACCGACATCATGGTGGTCGCTAAATACGTTTTTTATGACGAGTAGCGACTGAAAAGTATTTGCTTGCTAATTAAGATATTTTTAATGCATGAATCAGTGACCGAAAGTATGGTGGTCGCTAAATTTGTATAATTTTATAGTTAGCCACCGAAAACTTGATGGTCGCTAAATATTTATTACATGGTAATTAGCGAATGAAAATTATTTGGTCGTTGAATATAGTGTTTATAACGTATCAATTTGTGACCGATATGCGGTGGTCGCTAAATGTTGAACACATCATTTAGAGACTGAATTGTTTTGGTCGCTAAATTCAATATTTTTAAAATTGCATTAGATGTGTGTGTTTAGAGTTTGGGATTTAAGGGTTAGGGTTTTAAGACTTAGGGTTAGGATTTATGGTTAAATGTTATATTAAGATCCAAAAATTTAATGGTTGCTAAATGTTTATTGTTTTTAGTTGAAAAATAAAATTTAATATTTAATTGTTTCCTAATCAAAACGAATAAGATTAGTCTAAACCTTATGTAATAAAAGAGACAATATCATTGTCTATAATAATTTATGTTCCACTCAACCATAGATATAAAATGTTCAAAACTCTTTTATACACATTTGGTTGATCTTAGGATATCAAAATATTGAAATGAAATGAGAGAAGATGCAAGATTTAAAGGAAATTGAAGTAACTGTCAAGATTAATTTAACTAACCTTGTGTTTGACATGACTCAACTTAGGGTCCGGACCGACTCGTGTCGACCTCTAGTCTGAACTGACTTGGCTTGACCTTCGACCTATTCTGACTTGGCTCAACCTTCGAATTGAGGAAATTCCTTAATTTTTGAGGGAATTTCATATTATACTATTTTTGTTATTTAAAATGCGTCCTTAAAATTCTTCAATTTCAATTTTCTTTTTAATTTCTTTATCCAAACTTGTCGTTTTCCTTTAAAAAAATTTAAATCCTCTAAATAAATAAATAAATTATTCTCTTAAATTGTCTTATCCAAACACATCATACATCTATTAAACTATTAGATATCCAGATTGACTCTCTCTATATAGTTTGTAAAAACAAGTTAGAAATATGAGCTTGATAGAATTAAATTATTTTAAATCTGGTTTTTTTGTTTGAAATTAAATGAATTTGGAATGGTCTAACTCAAATTACAATACCCATAAATCTTTTAAAATAATAATTATTCTTTTTAAATTTAAAAATAATATTATTATATATATATATATATATATATATAAAGATGAAAGTAAAACCCATCATTAAGTAATTACAAAATATTATATAATCAATTACTACATTTGTATTTTTTGATTAATTTTCAAATTGTATTTTTTTTACAAATACTTATTATTAATTTATTCCAATAATTAAATTTTGTTCGAATAGAATTGGAAACTATTTTTTTTTTGTTAAAGAATACTTAAATTTGTAGTCTTTATTATTTAGAGATAAAAATGACTAATTTTAAAAAGAAAGTACCTTCGCTCTAAAATTTTAGTTTCTCTCTCCTACGCCACGCGAGCTTTCATTTCTATTTTCCCAAATTTTCTTTCCTCCATGTACATTCTGCTTCGCTAAACTCTTCTCCTCCAAACCCTTTTCTTTTAACTTTTGTTCTTCGTTGTCAATCATCTTTGACCAAGCATTCATCTTTGCAATCCGAGAGGAGCTATAAAAAGTTTCAGGAGTTGAAAGCTTGGAGATTCAACTGCAGAAAAGGAGCTCTTTCAACTATTGCAGGCTCAAAGTGCCCTAAAAACAACTTAGTCCTTCAATAATTTGGGTAACTTTTCAAAATCCTTGGAATTTATTGATAAAGTTGTTCTTGTTTTCTCTCTAGATTGCACTAAGTTAACTTTTTCCTTCTCTTTTAGTTTTATAAATATACTTTCTTTTTGTATCTGAATAGTTACAGTATAGTCTTAAAGTGAATGAATAAATAGGCATTAGGTTTGTTCTTGCATTGGGTTTGTTGAACCAACATTTCTTTAACTTGGTGTTAACTGTGAAAAGGCCTTTCTCATTAGAATGATCTAACTTTATTTTTTGAAACAATAAGCTTTATTTATTGTAGGAGGCAACAATTTGTTTGCGACGTTAATGGTAGCTTCTAGCCAAGTATATATTTTAGTGGGGAAAGAGTTACACTTTAGCACAAGATTGACATGTTCTTGCAACCACTTATAGATAAGTTGTGCTCCCTTTGAATTGAAGGAACATTGACCTATGATGTGTCATTGAGGAATAACTTTATGTTGAAAGCTACTTTGATGTGGACAATTAATGACTTTCCAACTTATGGCATGTTATCGGGTTGGATGACCTCTGGTAGATTTGCTTGCCTTATATGTATGGAAAGAACAAAGGCATTCTCACTTAGTCATAGCCACAAGATCTCTAATTTTGATTGTCATCATCAGTTTCTTTCACCTGATCATCCATTTAGAAGGAATAAAAAGGCATTTAAGAAGAAGGTTGTTGAAACAAATCCTCCTCCCCCACGTTTGTCTAGCCTTGATATTTGGAATAGAGTTGCACAATTGCCAATTTGCACTGAATTACAAGAACAAGGGAATATTTCTAGATACGGTATTAATCATAATTGGAAGAAAAAAAGTATATTCTAGAGGTTACCTTATTGGAAACTCAACTTTTATGTCATAATATTGATGTTATGCATACAAAAAGAAATGTGTTCATGAATTTGTTTGACACAATGATGGATATCAAAGGAAGAAATAAGGATTCAAATAAGGATCGATTGGATTTAGCAACAATATGTAATCGAAAAGAGCTAGAGTTGAAAGACATTGGTCGTGGTAAACTTATTAAACCAAAGGTAGCATATGCATTCACCAAATCCAAAGAGTCGCTATTTGTAAATGGGTTAAAGAACTTAAGTTGCCAGATGGATATGCTTCCAATTTGGGTAGATGTGTCAACCTTAATGAAGGAAAGTTACATGGAATGAAAAGTCATGATTGTGATGTTTTCATACAACGATTACTTCCAATTGCATTTGACTCTTTACCAAAATCAATCTGGAAAGTTCTAGTAGAATTGAGCCTTTTCTTTAGAGAATTAAGTTCTACAACACTAAATGTTGAACACCTAAGAGTTGTGGAAGAAAATATACCCGTGTTGTTATGTAAATTGGAACAAATATTCCCACCAAGCTTATTTGATTCTATGGAACATCTTCCAATTCATCTACCTTATGAGGCAAAAGTTGGTGGTTCAGTTCAATACCGTTGGATGTATACATTTGAGAGGTATAAAATTACTAATCACCTTTACACTATTTATTGTATACTTCTTCAATAGTTTAAAAGATTCATGTTTATATTCTTTTTTAGGTTCTTACACTCCCTAAAACAGAAAGTAAAAAATAAAGTTAGGGTGGAAGGCTCTATTTGTGAAGCTTACTTGGTGGAGGAAACATCTACCTTTGCCTCATTTTATTATCCTGATCATGTTGAAACAAGAAGGACTAGGATTGCTCGTAATATTGATGTAGGTGACAGGTCTTCATCTACTCCTCCTATTTCAATTTTCAATTACCCTGGAAGAGCAATTGAAAAATCCATAACATATTTTCTGAACCAAAAAGACTTTGATGTTGCCCAATTGTATGTTCTTCAAAATTGTGAAGAGATTCAACCATACTTTGAGTAAGATGGATGGTCTTCAGTCCTTTTAAGTTAAAGTTAGTTATGTTGATTTATATCGGTTGAGTACTTCATTTCTTCTTTGCCGTATTTATATTGAATATTTAAGAGAGCTTAGGCCAACTGCTTCTAATGCTGAAATTGACCAAGACATATCGCATTTTACACTATGGTTCAAACAATATGTAGGTTTTTAAGTTACATGTTATTCACATCTTATTTTTCTCCTTTAGAGAATAATGTATATTCTTTTATTTAGGTTCTAAATCCATAAAATAATATTCAAGATTCCTTATTGGTTAATTTGGCATGGGGTCCTAAGACAAAAGTTGAATCATGGCCCATCTATGTCACCAATGGATACAAATTTCACACTATTCTTTAGAGTGAAGGCATGAACTCTTCTAACTATGAAGTTTATGTACGAAGAACCAATGATCAATTAGAGTCATATTTCTATGGATTATTGTCTAATATCATTCAATTGGAGTATACTAACATGCCAATCATGAATTTGGTTCTTTTTGAATGTGAATAGTTTGATAATACTCTTAATGTAGGAACCAAAGTAGATAATAAGTATGGAATCGTTCAAGTGAACCAATCAAGGAGATATAATAAAGCATATGATCCATTCATATTTGCACAACAGGCAGAGCAAGTTGATTACACATCATATTCAGAGGGGCACCAAGGTTGGTTAGGTGTAATCAAGACAAAAGCTCACAGTAGAATCTCTGATAATATAGTAAGTCAGGTTGAGCATGAGACTCCATACTAATATGATGAGCTAATACATCTCCAAGTAGTGCTACATGTAGATTCAGACTTCATTTATGATTCTCTTGCTCATGTTGACAGCAAGGGAGAAGAAATAGATATGCAATTACTAAATAAAACAAACATGGATGAAGAATATGAGGATGAATACATTTCAAGTGAGGGTGACATGGATAGTGATTTTGATGAAACAGATACCTCTTCAGTAATTCATGCATTACAATTAATTGCATATCTCATGTTAATTATCTTTTACATTAATATGTTTGTGATTTCTAATAATTGTAGTGAATAAGAGGCTAAATATCTGACACGTTTGGGTGTAGAAAACACAACCAGGTTTGAGTCTTTCATTATAATTAACTTATTTTGTTTACTAACAATTCATTGTTCCACTTTGTTTAATTTCTTACAAGTTGTATATGTAATAAGTTCCACTTGCAAATGACTCAAAGGGTTAGAAGTGGTGGTTCGTGGTGGACGAGGTGTTCATTTTGATGATAGGGCTTCACCTACCACCAACTCTCCCAACCACCATGGAGTCTAGACGTCCTATCTGTGAAGGACCACCACTTCCTATAGTTGAGGAAGAACATGCTGAACACTTAATAGAAGATTCCATTCCTACTAGCTTTTCTATAGAGACCACACTGAATCAACCTTTGCCAACACATGATTCACTTACACCCGAGTGTGAATCTGACAATGTCATTGATCATAAGCCTTGGCTTCATGCAAAAAAGGAGAGTAAGTATATTTTAATTTCATTATGGAATTTCTTCAATGTGTCAATATTTACATATATCATTTTGACAATATGTTTGAACACCAATTTACTCTAGCAAATGGCCCATCTACTATAATCTCACAGATCTTCAAACAAAAATTTGATGAAGCAAATCCCAGTTGGAAGAAGGTTCTAATCGAGCTTAGAGATAGATGGTTTGGAGAATTTAAGGCGAGTTGAATTATAATTACATTTGAAATGTTATTTTTATTATTCAATTATGTGTTTTTGCTAACTAATTTTTCATGCGAAAAGAATATAGGTGGAATCCAGAACAAGAGCTGTTTTTGAAATGAAAGGCTCACGTATTTTAAAAAATGCAATGAACAAAGTTAGGAATGGTCAGGATAAGGGGACTTGGATTCCACCGAGTGTTCGACCAGCCTTGGATATTCATTAGAGTTCTACAAAATTCCAAGACATGAGTGTCACAGCCAAGGCAAATCGGGTTGTTCAGAAAGGAGTCACAACCTACTGTGGTGGTTCCATATCTACTGCAGCTCATTTTGAGAAAATGATACTTATTATATTTTTGTATGGTTAATTGAAATATAATGTATTAGACTTAAGATGCTAAACTTTTACTTGTGTTTAAATATATGTAGACTAGGCAACTTGAATGAGAACCAATTGCTTGGGAGATTGTAGAAAGAACAAAGAAACTAAAGACTGGAAAATGGGTCAATGACAAGACTCGTGACCTTGTAGTATGTTTAACATTTAATGTTATAATTTAGTGTTTGTTGTGTGTTTCCTTCTTGAGAATAGTTTATGTTATTATTTCCAGGAAAAATATAAGCAACGCCGAGAAGAAGTCAACCAAAACACATGCATGAAGGCTCATCTTCACAAAACTCTCATGTTCCCTCCATTGATGATAATGAAATATACTTTAGTGGTGTTGGAGGTGAAAGTAAGAAAGGGAATGTGTATGGACTTGGTACATTAAGCAAAAAGTTTCATAGTTATGTAGGTGCTCACTCTTCTACTAGCCAAGCTCCAGTAGTACATCAAATAGAAGAAATGCGTGAGACTATTCAAAAGTTGAATGCTGAACTTATGGCAAAGAATGCCAAGGAGAAGACACTTGAAGAAAAGGTTGAACACTTGCTGAAAAATCATGCCGAATAGAATGAACGTATGTATGAACAAAATGAACGTATGCGCCAACAAAATGAACAAATGAAACTTATTTTGCAACATATTCATTTGAAGAATTTTGTGTCAGGTCCTAGTGATCCTCCTACTATTGGAGAGGATAAAGTACACCATATTAGTGATAATAGACCAGGCGATCATTAGTTTCATGTTTAGTTATTTGGTGTGTTTCAATGTTGCACACTTTCAAACTATTTTTGTTTTGTTTTTTTGATCATGTTATATTTTTACCACTTGTAATGTATGTACTACACTTTACTATATTATGTAATGTAGTTTGTTATTACTTAGCTAGATTAAATTTTATCATTCATAAATAGGTAAAAATATTATTTCTAACCAGATAAAAATCGTAAATAATACAAAAAAAATCATTTTTTTGCTAATCAACAACCGATTTTATGGGTCGCTGTTAGTCTCCGAACTTTGCCACCAATTTAGCAACCAACCAATATTAGTCGTTGTTCATAAAAACATTTGCCACCATTTCAGTGACCCAAAAAAAAATTGTATATCAATAAAACAATCATACTTTAGCGATAGATTTAATTGGTCGCTGTTTGTCTCATAACTTTACCACCAATTTAGCGACCAAAAATAAATTGTTCATAAATATAATAATCATAGTTTAGCGATCGAAATATTGGTCGCTAACTACTTACCTTTTGCGACCAAACTAGCAACCAAATTTAGTATCACTTCTGGTTGCTAAATTTGTCTCTTATGCTTAGGAAGTGACCAACTTTTAGGGACCAAATAGCGACCGATATTTCGGTAGCTATTTAGCGACTAAATAAAAATCGGTCACTATTGATTTTGGCACCAAAGTTTTTGTTATTCCATAAATTTGGTCGTTAATTTAGTTGCAAATGGTATTAGCGACTGATTTATGTTATTTAGTGACCAAATTCAGTGGTCGCTAAAATATAGTTTTTGGGTAGTAAAAGCTTAGTATGTTTGTTTATGTATACTATGATACTGGTATCGTCATTCTTGATATCCTCCCATCTAGCTTATCTATGATTATCTATCATTTTCATTTATGCTGATTTGTGTTAAAATGAGATAGATAAACTTAACCCAAAGGGTTTCATGTCTCATAACTATTGACTTTAGATACTGTACAACATCTTTGAAATTCATCTTAGAAAAATAGTATTTATTTAATTTTATATTTAAAGTATTAAGATTAAGCATGAAAACAAAAGTAGAAGTTTACGTATCTTATTATACACTAAAAACATGATCTTTTAAGGTACTAAAACATCAATTAATTTGAAATAAAAAAAATTATATGTTTAATAGAAATTAACGGCCACTAAAAAAAACTGTATTTATCTACGACAAAAATTCATGGGTAACAGCAAAAGTCTGTGGGTAATCAAAAATTATCCACGAATTGCCGACGACAGAATATCCGTATGTAATCTTGGCATAGGTAATCTTGGCATTAGACATCTCATAAAACTTCTAAAAACAAACACACGCAAATTTGATGAAGAGAACATTTCTCATTATAAGGGTAAGTAGCTGCACCAGACAACACTGATAAAGTTAGCGTCTGAGCATGCATCCTACGAAACCATATCATTCATTAATTACATTTACAATATTATTACAACATTATTCACATGGGGCATGGATTAAATTTGTTTTATTATTAAGTTAAACTTTTCTTAGAAAGATATATGTACCTGGCATGGATGAGCTGAGGCTAGTCTTCATTGGCGACTTTTTGCATGAATAAGTCACAAGTGATGCTCCAATTCCAGATGCCCAGAGTGCCCCTGTAATAATAATTAAAATTAATTTAAGACCAAATTCTTTAAAGTTTAATCATCTTTCATATCAGATCATGCATTAACAGTGTAAACTAGTTTTATAGAGATTGGAAAGTTGGAATTGAGTTAAACTGGAGGAACAGGGAGCCACTTTTGCCAATCTATTGATTTGCTTTATTAAAATCATGTGGTATGCACAGGGATCCAACGAATTTTGTTTTATCTGGATCAGTGGTGCTGATATAGACAGTCCATGAAACCCTTTGTATCGTCATCGCACTGCATCAATTCGTGCTAAATCCTAATTCATATTGAATAATCAAGTAACAAATCTTCCTCAACTACTACATTGTTTCCTTAGTATCAAAGATCTATCTAGACTTAGGTTAAGCTTCAGCAGAACGACAAATAGAAAAAGGTGATTGTAACATATGAAAGACATCTAAAATTAACCATTAAATTTGACAATGAAAGGTTTTATTAAGAAAATATTCAAACAAAAATTAACATCTTCACGTGACTACTAATGTTAATGCAAATAAAACACTAAGATAATACAAAAAATAGGAACCTTTCAAAAAGACCAATTAATTGTTGAAAAGACGAGAAGGAAGGGTGTGACGTTGTTTTACCAGAAAGGGGCGTTGTATGCGATTCACGATGATGATGTTGCATGAAGAACAAAATAAGACCGGCAAGAGAGAATGTTCTGAGAAGCAACCAGAACCAATAATCTAAACGTTTCTGAACTAGGCGACGAAAATGGGCGGCCACTCGCCTCCTCGTTGTCGCTACTATCGTAATCGCCAAGCATTTGAGACGACAGGGAAGACAATCCCTAACTTCGTCGTCGGTGAAAAGGTGAGGGGATCGGAGATGGTGGAGATAGGGGAAGAGGAAGAGAGCAAAATTTCTGTCATCGTCGCCGGAGATCAAGGCATCGTCTAGGTTCCAACGCGGGTAAGGTAAACAAAGGGGCCGCAACAGTGGTTGTCCGGAAAGGGTTCATGAAAGGAGGATTTGGTTCAAGGGTTTTCGTAAGGAAACATTTTCAGAGTTAAAAGAATTTGCTTCCCTAATCTTTATGGAACGAGTTTTATTGGGATGTTTTATTTAAAATTATATATTCAATTTTAAATTTTTTTTAATTTTTATTTTATCTACGGATCAAATGATATTACTCATTGCATAAGTTTTCCCACGTACCTTACATTCATAGGTAAAATATCTGATTCCGTTTTTTCTCTCTTATGTCAATAAAATCATTTTCTACTACTACGATCCGTAGATAATAATAATTTACATATAAATTTTATTCCGTAGATAATTATTTATAAATAATTTGATATTTTCTAGTAGTGGGCGAGATATAAACTTAACAAAACCAAATTGTACTATAACTGCTTCCGATTATTATCTATTTATTAAGTCTTTATAAGTATATGAAACTTATTTTTTATTTTTTATTAATCATTTTAATCTTTATAAATATTATTTTAATCTCTTCTAATTGTTGTATATGTTATTTTTAATCCTTTTATTCCCGATGTGTATTATTTTTAATGTTTTCATTCCTAAGATTATAGGATTATTTTGTTTTAAATATGCGTAAAAGAAATAGTTTTTAAATAAAGAATATAAAAGGAAAAGTTGTTCCCGTAACTTGTGTTCTCTGCAGAATCTATATCAGTACAAAAATTCTTTGATAAGTTGATAGTTTTTGTTTTACTCATGCATTGTAGGCACGCCGTTTTTCTAAATATATGTATTACAATTTTCAGACATATGATCGGAGCTAGAGCTTTGATAGTTCTACACGATTCAAGATTTCAGAATAATGATTCACAAAATGTAATAGAGATTTTAGAAGTAGATTTAAATCAACATTTTTTCCTTATTTATCTTGCTCCAAATTTTACATTAACTTTACAAGATTTTATAAATCACATAAACTTAGAAGTACAAACGATAGGTTTTGGATCCAATTGGATGGGTGAAAATCTACATTTAGACATAACCTTCATAGGAAGAATAAGTAACCATATTTCTTCTATATATAGAATAAACACTAGACCTAGGGTTGGGCATAATTTACTAAACTATACTAAACTATAGTTAATTGTACTATATTAAACTAAAATATACTAAACTATTCATAATAATAATTGAACTGTACTATAAAATAGTTCAGTTTTAAGAAAC
>Ga0214543_1001613_pt1 | contig 43920 bp, 18 predicted proteins | sample CNSS2metaG_FD_160094 | JGI IMG/M metagenome (GOLD analysis project Ga0214543, IMG submission 160094) | Root nodule microbial communities from cowpea collected in UCLA plant growth center, Los Angeles, California, USA - CNSS2 | ecosystem: Host-associated > Plants > Roots > Nodule | place: USA...
ATATATATATATATTGAGATTATTCATTTGCCAAAAGTTTCCACTGGGGTTAAATAAACTTATAAACCAATAGCTAAAATGACTATACAACTATATTTTTACTCAAAAATCTTCTCTCTCCATAGTCTATATTTACTGAGTGCTCCCAGGACGATTTTGTTGGATTGATGTTAATACTTCGAAGTATTTTTTATCCTCAAAATCGAGAAATAGAATGATTCCCATATACTTATTGTAGATTGTTTTTTAATACATTTTTCAAAACTATATTACATAATATTAGGATGACAAGAGGTTGGGTCTACCCACTACCTGACTCACCTTAAAAAAATTATTCGGTTGTTTGTTTTATTATCCGTTTAAAAAATTTCTACAAGTTTTTTTAAATTATTGGATATCTACAAATAATTGCAAATATTCTAAAAAAATATTTTCAAAATTTAAAAAATGAAATACAAATAAAAGCATAACAAAAAAAAATATAATGCAAAGGATAACCAAATAAAAGTTAGAACATAAGTCCAAATCAGTAGTAATATTAAAAATATAAGTACTTAAAACATACATCTAGATAGAAGTAATTTAAAATATAATTCTAACAAAAATCGCACTTTAATATTTATGTCTTTTTAACAAATATCTTTATTTTTACTATTTAATTTCTAAAACAAAAATTACATTATAATATGTATGACTCGCTTAGCGAGTTACAAGTCAAAGAACATCAATTTTTAGGTCTTGCTAGGTGAGAATGAAGCTGTTAGACGACGAGAATGTCGATCCGATACGTGAATATGATTATTTAATTATGTTGTTACGAAAGTTTTAAGATATTTCTTATTTTGCACAAATAAAAACGACACCTTGGGTGCTTGGGAGAGGATTTAGAGGCTGCTAGGGGCGTTGGAAAACTCTTTCTTCTTCTTCTTGGGTCTTCTCCTTCATCCATGAAAGTTTTATGTCTTTTGGGTTGGAGAGGATGATAGACTACGAAATTGGAGCCATATGAAATCATTGTCAAAAACCTTAGGAGAGAGATTGTTTCTACTTTATGGTTCTAATTTCTTTCCTATTCTTAAATTTTTTAAAAACCTATTTCTCCACCATGGAAATCAATTTCTATTTCTTGAGATTAGATGTAAAACATTAAATTTTTGTGTAAAACTATGTTGTTAAAATATATATGCTTTCCCAATTCAAGTTAGTGTTTGATTTCCATTTTCCATGTTTCATGCTTGATGTAGATTGTTCCTATGCTTCATCTATGATTCTTGAGGGGTTGGAAAATATCTTTAAAATCTAGACTTGAAATTGAATACCTAATGGATGATTCTATACAGGAATAGAACTTGGTTCATTAGTAACTCTTGAAACTAATGCATGATTTCACTTGTTGAGGATAAGGAATTGAAACTTATGAGTGATCATAGGCTAAAAGGCTTTAGGAATAAGATTTGAATATTCTTGTGAATTGATTTGAACATGAATATGAAATTGAGATAATTTAGAATGCAGAAGAATGAAGTGATTGAAGTATAATATTGACAAATTGTAAATACACTATGTGAATTTCTTGTTGAACATCAAGTGTTTGATAAAATACCAAAAAAAATTCTATTATGTTTTTGTGAAATTTGTTGTCTAATTGAGTATTGAATTGCGAGATGTGTTGCACAAATCCCTATGGATAAAAAAATATTTATTACTTATTACTTGCTATATAAAATCGGTGTACTTAATGTTTTTCACTAACAAATTAAAGTTTCTATTTTACATTAAGTTGAATCCATAGGGATTTCATTTTAACTTCAATGACTTGATTTGTCTATCTTTAATTCTTGTTCCCCGTCATAGGTTGGTTTCTTAAGTAGACACATAATAAAATTAGAGAAAATTAGTGATAACAATGAATGACAAAATGACAATTCATTTTTTTACGTTAGTATTTTAAATTTTAGTTTAAATTAATAGCATGGGACACGAAAGAGATCAGAAAAATAACATTGATATGTGAATTATAAACGATTTTGTCAACTCAATATTCAAAATCTGAATGCACGAATTGTATGTACAACTTCTAAGAAGACAGGTGCTCACAAAAATTAGGTTAAAATATTTCCTTGGTCCATGTTTTTGTTGAAAAATCTCAAATAGGACCTAAGATTTTTTTTAGTCTCAATTAGGTCCATATTTTTTAAAATGTGTAACAATTAGGCTCATTCCGTTAGTATAGAGTTAACGGTGTTAAAGATGTGCCATGTGTTAGCTCCACATTTTTTTGAATTTTTTTAAATTTTTTTAAATTTTTTTAATTTTTTTTTTGAAAATTATTCATGCCACATGTCACGTCAGTATTGTGCCACGTGTCAAGTCAGTAAGGTGACACGTGTCAAATCATTGTCTGAAACTCAATTTGGTCCATATATTTGTTATTTTTATTACATTTCAGTCATTTTTTTAAAATTTTTTAAATATATTTATTTTAACTTTTTACAAAATTGTTTTAAAATTTTATATTTAAATTTATAAAATTGTTAATTTTAAACCAACTCTAACATTTGTATATAAATTATTTAAAACAATTTTTAACAAGTTAAAATAAATATTTTAAAATTTTAAAAACAAAATATAAAATAAACTTAATATTATTAAAATGTTTAACAAAAATATCATTATAAAATTTATATAAAATTTAAATTTGATGTCAATTTGGAGAGGATAAAATTGAAAATTAAAAAAAATGGACTGAAATATAATTAAAATAACAAATATATTGACCAAATTCAGATTCAAACAATGACTTGACACGTGTCACCTTACTGACTTGACACGTAGCACAATATTGATGTGACACGTGATATGAATAATTTTCAAAAAAAAATTAAAAAGATTAAAAAAATTAAAAAAATCAAAAAAATGAGAAGCTGACACGTGGCATATCCTTAACATCGTTAACACCATACTAACGGAATGGACCTATTTATTACACATTTTCAAAAATATGAACCTAATTGAGACTAAAAAAAATCTTAGGACCTATTTGAGATTTTTCAACAAAAACATGGACCAAAGGAATATTTTAACCCAAAAATTAAATCAAACTAATTAAATACTAATTTTCTATTTTATTTGATAGTTTTTTCTAAATTAATTAAATTTTTAATGTTTAATTTAGTGAATATTTTCTTACAATGTTTTATGTTTAATCGGTTAAAGTTAATTAAATATTTTATATAAAATTATTTGCCGTGTGCCACAAGTATCATTTCACTTATTAATATATATATCACAAACAAATACTATAAGAAAATTCTTTATTAATAACTAATTTTAGTAACAAAAAATTATTAGTCGTGAACAATTTAAATATCAAATTAAAAAATAAAAAATTATTGGTTACTAAAATAATCATATAAATAAAAAATTATAATTAGTTACTAAGATTTTAGTTAAAAAAAAAATTGATATATTTACAAATAATTATGGTATATTTACAAAAATTGATCTATTATTTTATAGGTGTTGAATAGAAGTTCAGGAAAAATATGCGTGTTTGTGTATCACGATCCTAATCATTATAAACATATTTACAAATAATTATGGTATATTTACAAAAATTGACTTGAGTTTAATATTTATCAACAAAACTGTAATGTGGCAAAATTCATTACAAGTTTGTAAGGGAATGATATTGTTTTTTGGTGCAGATTATGTATGTGTATCTTTGTTCAGACAACAAATCTATTGAAAGGGTATAGAATAATTATGAGGATAAATTTTCTGTTGATTTATTTAATATAATTAAAAATAAAAGTGTTGCTTAAAGTGAGTTAAATAATATTTTAGAAGTGAAAGAAAGTTAGCATGGGAGAGATGAATGGAATAGCCTTACGTTTCGCCCAAACTCCTTCTTCCATCTCTCACTGTATCTTCTCTTCTCCATTTAGAAAATGGCGAATTCGTCAATGGCCAATCGTGGAAGCCTCGCTGTCTCTGAAACAACAACCTATTTTCAGTCTTCTCTTCTCTTCTTATAACTTCTCCCTCTCTCCTTTCTCCTCGTCCCCATCGCTTCCATTAGGTCATTCTTTTCTTCTGTCTCTCTTATTCTTCACTTTCTCCTCTCTTTTGCATGCCATCATCATTCAATTGTCAGGTTTTTGCATGCATGCAGGGCATTTGGGAGCGCAACGTTATTTCTGCAATCGTATGACGAGCGAGTAATTCTCCTGAATACCCGGCAGAAGCTAAACACGAAGCCGAACCATGTCTGGACCCCTTTCTCCAAAGACATGTCAGTTTCATCTTCATCATTTTTTCTTTCTGTCTCTTCATCATTCCATTTGAATACAAGTTCATCAACACATATATGTTTCTTGTTGATGCTGCCATTGCAGCTCTTGAAAAGTGTGATCGTGTTGGCTCATTGAAGAAGAAGTTGAGGAATTCCTTGACAAAGAGTAGGAGAAGAAGCAGCAGCAAGGTTATGTCGATTGAAATCGAGGATATCCGCGATGCTGGAGAATCCAAAGCCGTTGACGAGTTCCGTCAGGCTCTTCTCTTGGACGAACTCCTACCAGACAAGCACGATGATTATCACATGATGCTCAGGTCACCTTAATTTTCTTGCTTAACCAAAGTTTTTATATAATTTGCTTTCGTTCCACGAGGTTTGGCCATGTATATTTCAGAGTGGTGGAAACTATTCACTAATGCTATTCTTATATTAAAATCTGCATTGATTAGTTCATTCTCATTAAATCATTTATTCATTCAAACTTGCATTCGTGGGGTCTATTCCTACAAATAATTGTTGTAGAGTATATGTATAAACTCAGATATGTTACTGTTTACATCTTGATAACTTTAGGAACCAATTTGCATATGCAGAGATTTTCAGAGAGTAAAGAAACACTGTTTTTAACTCAATTGGTCTGCATTTGAACAGGTTCCTTAAGGCAAGGAAATTTGACCTTGAGAAATCTAAGCAAATGTGGTCTGATATGCTTCAATGGAGGAAGGAATTTGGCGCTGACACCATCACCGAGGTATTTGTTTCTGAACAATGATATCTGTGAGATTTCAGGGGATTTGTTACTAGTTTCATATACTTGACCATTTTTGTTCCCAGTTGTTTATTGTTTTCTCCTTTTTGCTCACTCATTTTTGTGCCTTTTATACTAGGACTTTGAATTCAAGGAACTCGCTGAAGTCTTGCAATATTATCCTCAAGGACATCACGGAGTCGATAAAGATGGGCGACCAGTATACATCGAGAGATTGGGCCAAGTCGATGCCACCAAGTTGATGCAAGTCACAACCATGGAGCGCTATATCAAATACCATGTCAAAGAGTTCGAGAGAACATTTGATGTGAAATTCGCAGCTTGCTCCATTGCAGCAAAGAAACACATCGATCAAAGCACAACCATCCTTGATGTGCAAGGAGTGGTACGTGTAGGAAATAGTTTATCCATAAGCCAATCCAATTTTGAAGTTAAAAACAGCATGAAAATTAAACTTTCCATCTTCATTCACTTCACACTTTCAAATGAACCTTCATATCTATGAAAAAGAGAAAAAGAACCGTGAAAAATACTAGAAGATGATGAAAACTTGTTAGTTTTAATGTCACAGGGCCTTAAGAACTTTAACAAGCATGCCAGGGATCTTATCACATGCCTTCAGAAGATCGACGGAGACAACTATCCTGAAGTATGTTTTTCTTCTTTTTTGCTTAAATTTATAGAAAGTTCAGTTGCAAATAAATATTGTGGATTACTGAGTTGTAATATCATAAAATTGGTGCCTTCATTGCAGACCTTGAACCGCATGTTCATCATCAATGCAGGTTCTGGATTCAGAATGTTGTGGGGCACTGTTAAATCCTTCCTTGACCCAAAGACCACATCAAAGATCCATGTGAGAACAAACACCTAAATCTTAAACATCTGCCCGTTTCTGAATATAAGATTTCATCTGATTGAGCTAAAATTTCTCAGGTTCTTGGCAACAAGTACCAAAGCAAATTGCTTGAAATAATTGATGAGAGGTGAGTTCATGATAACAGATATTTCAACATTGTAGTATCATGATTTTCCTTGTGCGACTACTATTTTCCATCTTTTTTCTGCTCCATAGGTGTTATTCTAGTATTCAAAGGCGTTTATCACCTTTGGTTTAAGGTTCTTGACAATGTTTATAATGTAATGGTTTTGCTTTGGCAGTGAGTTGCCAGAGTTTTTGGGAGGCAAATGCACTTGTGCCGATCAAGGAGGCTGCATGCGCTCTGATAAGGGCCCTTGGAAGGATGAAGAAATAATGAGGGTGGAGTTGCAATTCCTTTTTCCCCTCTTTTCATGCTTTCATCTTAACAATTTGCGTTCCATCATGCATTTGCAAGTTTATGTGATTAACATGTATCTATGTAAATACTTACTTCCAGATGGTTCAAAATGGCGAGCACAAATGTTCAAGGAAATGCGAGGCTCCAGTCATGGAAGACAAGACAACTTCTGAGGTGATACAGCAAAAGCTTTCATTTCATACTGTACACACATTTTTCTCTAGAAAACAATTGTTGATTTTTTTTGTAACCTTTGGTTCCTTTTGTTATTGATTAACATTCAAACTAATCAATAAGCTTGTTTAGGAACACGAGACTGCCAAGTCGGAAGCAAAACTCACTCCACAATTGTCTTCTGCCTTTACTGAGGTATGCTATCATAATATCTTTCATAACAACCACCCTTGACATAGTTAACAATGGAAATCTGCAGATCCGTGTCACTTCCTTACCACGAAAAATAGCTAGTGGGGTTAATGCACAAGGAAAAGCTACTCACATTAAATTGGATAATTATACTATGGTGTTGTGAAGTAAAATTGGTATCTCCAATGTAGACAGTGCACCAGGGAGAATGAGACCTTGAAAATGAATATCTTTAGGGTATCTTGTAGGTACAAAGTGGTAGAAGAAGGATTTTATAAGTTTATGTATAGTGGTTAACTATGTAAAACAAGTTGAGTCACCCTGTCTGATGTAATTATATATATATAAACACAATTGTTTTACAGAAGATTAACTATTCTGTAAGTGTTTGCTTGAAAAAATAAATAAAAGTGGGCCTTGTTTCCTTAACTTTTAAGTACTAAACCTTGTCAAAATATAACAGGTTGCTACTTCCAAGAGCTTCAAATACGAGGACTATGTCCCCAAAGCTGAAAAATCTGCTTGGAAAAAGGTAGCAGACAACGACCGATATGCAGTATCCAAAGGTAGAAGTGAAATTTGTTTGTTTAGCTGTATTTTTATAGTAATGCATATTCCTAATGACAGAGAAAAGTGTAGGTGGAGCAGATTTATACGCCATGGATTCTTTCAAGATTCACGAGAGAGTGAACTCACAGATTTTCACCGGCGTGATGGCCTTCGTGATGGGCATATTGACAATGGTGAGGATGACGAGGAACATGCCGAAGAAGCTGACAGACGCGAACTTCTACTCGAACTTTGGTGAATACAAGGGACAGGCCAGCAACGACCAAATGACCGTCCCTGCCATCTCTGCTCAAGAGTTCATGACTGTGATGAAGCGCATGGCTGAGTTGGAAGAGAAAATGAGCAACATGAACAACCTCGCCATCTGCATGCCACCTGAGAAGGAGGAAATGCTCAATGCTGCTATCACTCGCGCAGATGCATTGGAGCAAGAACTCATGGCAACCAAAAAGGTAATAAACAGATCAATAATTCGTTATTTCTTTGCATTCACACTTCAAAAATAATGTCTCCACTCTGTTGTTAGGCTTTGGAGGAGTCCCTTACTAAGCAAGATCAGCTTTCGGCTTACGTTGAGAAGAAGAAGAAGAAGAAGAAGTTGTTGGTACGTACACCTCAACTACATACCCATCTTTAACGTAGTTAATTATTTGTTGCTTAATATAAATCTTGTTTTTTTGCAGTACATTTGGTAAATTTAACTGGGCTTTCATTCTAGACACTCGGCTTTCCGAAGACTTCCCAAATGCCATTTTATTTCTATATTCATAAAATGTTCAAATTTTGAACACTTTAAACGAAGCATGTTTGCTAGCACTCAAGGATTGGACTTTCTCTCAATGTATATAACAAATATGAGTAATATACAAATTCATTTTGATTTTTTTCTACATCTATTATATACTTCTTTTTTCTTATTATATCAAATATATACAAAATAAAACTTCATAATTTCTTAAGATGATTAATAACAATTTTAAAAAAATGAATACAAAAAAGTGTATTCATGACAAAGTCAACATGTTCAAACGTGGCCTGTGGGTAACGAGTAATGAAATGCAAAAGAAGTTCCTATTTCATTTCATACAAAATATACAGGCATGATTGTTTAGCTTTTTTCATCAAATAATTACTTTTTTTAAAAAAAAGAAAAAAATCACTTTGTTATGTGCTATTACAGTTTTTCTTGAACAAAATCAGAAGCTTAAAATATTAAACTTAATTAGAGGCTATTTGAAAGACTTCTCATCAAATTAGTTATTGAAAAAAATGTATAATTATAAACAATGGTAAACCAGCTTCTACTTTTTAAAAATGTCTAAGAAATGCTAAATTAACTATTTAATAGGGGTGCGTTAATGTATAATCTTTGAGCTGAAGTTACAGTCTGCTGGTCTATTGATCCAAACAACACAGCTTACTCCAAATTAAAATCAATGGAGAATTACACGAAATTGCTTTTAAAATCTTTCTTCGCATTGATGGGAAGATTTTGAGAGAAACAGTAACATTCAGAATAATATATATATATATATATATATATATATATATATATATATATATTATTTTATATAATTAGATTTTATTATATTTTTATAATAATATAATAAATAAAATAAAATATAAATAATTAATAAAATAATAATATTAATAATATATAATAGTAATATAAAAATAACAACAACAATATTAAAATAACAACAATTTATATATTATTTGAACATATTTTACACTAATTTATTTTATTTAATCATCCAATTTTTTTAATTAAAATATTTATTTTTTTAGTTTATCAAGTTTGTTACATCGTTCAAAAATTCTTACAAATTTTTCTTTTAAATCCTTTCTTCTATTCTTTCAAATCTTTTCATCCAAACAACATCACAATTCTTTCTTCATCACATCAAATCTCTCCATTCACTCCCTCTAAAGTTCTCTCTCCAAACCAAGCACACAATGTTAGAAAATAGTAAAGTAAACTAACTACATATTATCCTAAAAATACAAAATATTTTTCTAATTTCAATTCAGAATCATTATTATATTAATTCATAAAAATTGATAACACAATTGTTTATAAATACTAAACTACATGTCTACTAACATATATGTTTTATGAAATTAAATATAATATGCATTAAAATTATAAATAATAAACTTATTATCTAAAAAAGAGTATGAAATATTTAACTGGTAGACAGGACCAAAAATAAGTTAATTGGCGTGGTTTTTATTTCTATCAAGGAAAATAATTTTTTAACAACATTTTATTGACAAACTTTTAATAATGCACACATAATAATATTTTAATGAATAAAAGAAATATTTGATATAAGTTGAAAAAAATTTGATGTGTTAAAGTCCAAACTTTGTTGAACTTTGTAAATAAAAATTGTTACTTCTACTAAACACAATTCATATGTAATTATTATAGTATCTTTTTAAGTTATTCTGACTTTTTATTAACACGGTCTAATCCGAGTGACATCCAAAAGGTTTGTTTAGGCTTATATGTGAAAAGTATGAAAATGAAAAACGGAAATCATTAAAAGCTAGTTTACAAAAATAAAAAAATGCAGTTACTTAAATTTGAGTGTAAACTAATTACAGCTACCATGTATAGCTGACAGAAATATAACATGAATTGAGTCTCTCCTTTTTTTTTTCGAAAATAATGAACTGAAGTCTTTCTTTTTCTTTTCTTGTTTTTTTTTTTTAAATTTTCATTGCTCTATACATGTTACACATTGCAACTTTGTCATTGCTCAGAAACTAAAACAAGCACATAATAAAACCTCTTTGATTCAAATTTTGGGTTATCTCTGGTATCTGCTACTAATAATAGTATGAAAATGACTAAACGCAACGATGAATAAATGATGCGTAAGAAAGGGGCACAAGACACAAGCCTCTGCTTCTTAGGTCTGGCTTCACTTCTTTATCCACTTTATTTGTATTCTGCAACCAAACCCACAAAACAAAAACAAAAAATAATCAATATCACGTATTGAATATATTATCAATTTATAATAACCTAATATTTGTACATTTATATTCTTTTAGTCCCCACTCTTAGCCTAGGAGTCAAATTGTGAACAGAAATATCAAGAAAATTAGGAAGCTAAAGTATCTGCTTTTCTTACCAGCTGCACCATTCTATTGCTTTGCGTGGATTTCATGTAAGGAATGCTCAAAGTCTGTAATGAACCAAGAAAATGTCAGTAAATGAAAGAAATAAACGTGATTTGTTAATTTATTTTCTTTTCCCTAATTTCTATTTAGTTAATACACATCGGCTATAATTTACATTGGAAACAACACAATTTTGGTGTAATATTTTTTATCTTTTTATTTATTTTATACTAAAGTTTTAAGCTTCACTTCAGTAACTATAATATAAACTTCTGATTATAAAAGTCTAATTTTAATTAATAGATATGCCAGAGACCCCTAAAGTATTGCACTCAATTATCTTCCATATATATATATATATATATATATATATATATATTCATTTGATTATTCTTATTTGGATTATATCGTTTCCAAATTACATGACATTTTTTATTTATAGGTATTTCTATAATTCTCCTATATAAGCACATAAATAAAAAAGTTAAACATTTGAACTCTTTCTTTTAACAATCTTCCTAGTTAGACTAATAAACACAAACGTCTCATTTAGCAATTACTTTTTAAAAGAACTTAACGAGATGTATATGTAATGTTCATACTATATACCTAAGAAAATGCAATATTTCTAATTGAAGTAAAGAAACAAGCAAAATGAGAAAGTAGAAGTATATATATATCATTAATTGGTTTGAAATTAAAGCATAAAATATCACTTGAAAACTATTACTTAGTGTATCCTTACCTTACAAGAATTCAAAGACCTCTATTTATAGTTATACTCACAGCAAAATTTTAAAATTATTTTGTTCAATAAAGAACGATTGATCTAATATAGTGTCTGAATATCCACCTGGATTTGTTGGTGAAGGAAATGGATGTAGCCAATGGCTTCACTTAAGACAGAGGCTGTACTGGTCTGCAAATTAAAGAACATAATCTAATTAGAGTGTCAAATTAAAAGGAAAAACAATAATATATATATATGTATATCAGACTCTAATTAAAGATCAGAAATGATTTACCTTCCCAAAAGGTGCTACTAATCTTTGAAGAGTTTGAATCCTATCCCCCAATTTTTCCTTTCTTATCTGCTTTAAACTCAATCCACATGATTTTACTTTAACGTGAAAGTGACGCAAATCATAATTTTAAATAATTTTTCATCATAAGATATACCTTCAGGGGAGGACATGATGATGTCCTTGACCTCTTAGCTTTGGCCTCTGATTCTTTTGGTAGAGAAAAACTGCTAGGCCTTTTCGTCGTTGCAACTTCACTTATAAATGATGAAATCTGAAATCCACTTCAAAAATTTAACTAACCCAACTGAATAAAATCAACGAAAGGACAATTATTTTGTTTATAGAATGTAAAAAAACGAAATTCATGTTTCCAAATATTGCTCACTAATTAGTTTTAGCCATTGCTATGCTTACAGAAATACAAAGACACCTGATTTAAACAGTATGAAATACAAACACACACACACACACTATCAATGATTACTATTACTGCTTAACTTTCGCAAAAATCAAAATTGGCGAACAAACATAAGAAAAAGTTGTGTATAAATGTTAAAGCAGAAGAAAAGTTTAGGTCGTAATATTTGTGCATTTGTATGCATTGCACGTGAGAAAGAGATGTAGAGAAAGCACAGTACTCACTTTTGAGCTATTTGATGGACTACTTTCGCGGCCATGCATGTCGCTGTGGCACAAAGCTATGCTCTCGTTTAGACCAAAAGTATCATAGCAAGGTTGGATTTCACAACCCTCACTGTAACTTGTATGCAGATCAAACATTTTAGGATTTAAACCCAAAGAACATGAAACCAAAGATGAGGTCATATCTAGGGTTGGTAAGTTCGAAATCAAGCAAGCATCACCAAAGTTGTTATATCTCTTGCTTAGGGTCTTGTCATTATGAAAGACATTCTCCGAAGGAAAAAACTCTAGACCAGTTACACCAAGACTAGATAAGAAACTAGGAGGGTATTTTTGTTCATGAATTGGGATTAGTGAACATGATTCCTCCATAGCCTTCATGGAGGTGTTCATCATTTCACCTTTGATTCTTGCTGCAAAGAGATCACTAACTGGCTGTTGAGCAAGGCTTTTTCCATTGTGGAAACCCAAAGCTTGCCTTGTTGAGATTCTAAGTGAATCAGTCATGGCGTGCTTGTGCTGTACTTCTCTTGAATTTGTAAAGCTCTCGGTTAGAAAGCCACTGTTATTACAACCATTGCTGCAACCAAACACACACGTATAGATATCATATAACCCATTGGGTGCATGTTATCACTGTTTCAAAGATGAAACAACTAGAAAGGAATCAAAGAAAGAGCGGTAGAATAATCATGAAATGGTAAAATGTGAAATTATAAGATCAGTATATATTATTTAAAAGCATCACAACAGCTAGCAGACTTTAATAATTAAAAGATTTTATAGTGGAGAGTTCTGTGCAAAGTGGTGTATATGCTTTTCTGCTATACATATCTATAGTTTTGTTGAACCACAAACCCGAGAAGCAATATAAGAAGCCAGCGATTAAGGGGGTTTCAAACATGGTATAACACCTGGTTCGAATAAGAATTCATGGTAATTTCACCTGAGACAATGATTATTACTACTATATAAGTAATAGTGAGTTGATGTTGAAGGAGTGTGAAGGAACTTACTATATGTTGCTTGGGATCCATGATTGATGAGTGGTGGTGATGGAAGGTTTAGAGTGAGGTGGTGGGGTTGGAGAAGTTATAGACTGAACAGATTCTTCTTGAAGCTGATGCTGAAGATGGAAACTAGCAAACTCCATGATTACATAAAACCTTGAAGATCCCCAAACAAAAGTGATGGAGCTAATTAGCTAGCTAGGGTATGGAGCTTGAGAGAGCTTTCACTTTTTACAATGTAACAAGATGGGGTATATTGATATATATATTTGATAGCATGCTCAAGTTGAAACCCTTTTTCCTTGTTTTGCTCTCTTCCCTGGTTAAGTGATCTTTTTGAGATCACTATGCTCACTCGAAAGAACTCTAGTTATAGAGGGAAATTCCCAAAGCAACTGCATAGAGCTTTGAAAAAGGGTCCTGAAAGAAGGTTATGGTGGTAGACAGCAAGGTTATTATATATATTGGTCCTCTTGGATCAGCAAGTTGACTGTGTTTATGCTTTTAGGATAGACACAGACATGACACCTTCGAGGAATATGCATGAATATAAGTAAATTCTTTCTAAAGCTCAGCTAGTGGCATGGACCTTTTTCCTCGGTAAAAGGTTAGTGGACCTTTTGTTTTTGCTTACAATAATATAGACTGTTTCAAAACAATACTATTTAATTTTGGTTAAGATCGAATGTGACTCATGCGCCAAACTGTGATTGAGTTAATTATTTGAACCATATCTCTGTTGGGGAAATTGTACTTGTATTCTCAAACCAGTTTTTTAGCCACCATCATTATTGATTGTGAATGGTGATTTGGTTTAATAATTTAAGCCAGATCTTACTTAGGGAAGTTGTAGTTGTATTTGGTAAATCGTTTTCTCAGCCAGCATAGTTTTTCTGATGGCTTAAGGGTTATCAGTTTTTCTTTTTGATACATCGATCACTTTATCTTAGGGTTTGAGAGAAAACGTTATTCAATTTCAGTAGTATTGAACCTAATTAACTTGCACCGATCTAATCAAATTTGGATTAGATTGGTTTAGGTTTTCGAGTCACATAAATTTAACTTTGTAACTTTTCACAGAAATAGTTTCATAAATAATATAAATAAAAGGCTTAAAAGGTTTAAATAATGAACTTTTTCAGGTTAAAAACATTACTTTATTTTTAAAAGGTACTTTCTCATGGAGGAATCTTTTCAGAAACTAGCTTCATTATTCTTTTGTAAAACTCTCTCCAAAATGTTTCTTTCATTGGGATGATTAAAAAAAGACTAACAACGAAATATTAATAAGATAAAATGTATAACCAGTGCATTTATTAAGGAAAGTGAGAAGATAGTTCCAATAATTCAATTATAATTTTAAAAGATAATATTAATAATTAACAAATTTTATATCCATTTCTGATTTGACAGGTCAAGGAAAAAAATTGTAAAATTTGACACCTATGTGCAGATAAAAAACTGATTAGCAAATTGTATAAACTAACTAAATTACTTATATCTCTTAATTGTTGTGAAATAGTTAGAAAAAAGACTAGGAACACGATCGTGGTATATTCATAAAAAATAAAACGAAATTCAAAGCAAAAAGATTAAAAGAAAAATAGTGAGACTAAAAAAGTTATATGTCATCTGTTTTAAATTAGGTAAATTACGTATTGAACCTCTCCTTTGTGATTCGTTGTTTATACATCTTATTTGTTGGCATTTTCTCCTATTTCTGTACGTGTAATTTATAAACGTGTTATTTTCTTCATCCCTCTGTAAATTATTCTACAAAAGATAAATAAAGTTTCTGCGCTTTTTTTTTTTTTTTTTTTACAATCAAGTAAGATTTGAATTTAATAACAACAATAACTATAATGCTATTTGGTTCTAGGTCTTTAGAAATGATATTATTTCTATCTAACCAAAATGATTTTATGTTTGCAAACCATTCGAATCGCCACGCAGTCCTTGATGTGCTAATGTTGTAGAAAATGTGTAACAATCTCTTTATGCAAAACACCTAAATGCGTAACCAATATTGAGTAAAATAAAGTTAGAAAAATTACATGAAAAAATTAATAGATGATTACTATAGTTTCTTGAGAATCCGTCGGTAATTCAAATTTACCGATAAAAATATATTCGTCGGTAAAATTTCGTCGATAATTTCAATTTTTTTTTGTAATGAAAATTGTCAATATAATGACTTCTTTTTATTTTGCTCTATTTTGTAAGTGTCCCCTCTTAGTGTATCAGACTACATGAAGACATTACCTTTTATATCTCATATATGTTACCTATCTTTTATACTTTATCAAAGAACTAATAAGTAGGATCTTATGTATATGTTGTACCTTGCAATTAAATCAGTTTCTCCTCCAACTAAGATTTCACTCTCATTTCTCTTACAATCTTTCCATCTTCGTAATTGTGTTTTTTTTTTTTCTGAAGTGTTGAAGATATGTATTTCAATGTGAAATCACATGCAAATTTGTCCTTTCAGAATTCGATTTATTGACCATTACCAACTTTTTTTCTATGTTACCCTCACCAATTCCCTTGACTTCTCGGTCCACATGCACCTAGATCTTTCTGCCATACATAATAGTAGATCTTTCTACCATACATTGTAATCTAATTATTGTAAATACACTTCATAATCACTAGAAATTGTTTATTGATTATTTGATCTTTGTAGGTTTCTATAATGTTGTTTTACTACCTTGATGAGAAAATTGTTGTTTAACTGGTTCCTTAGCAACTTAATTTATCTCCAACAATTTGTGGAACTCGAATAACTAGTTGTCTAATACGCTCTTGACCCAAAGGGCATGAATGACTACTAGTTTATCATTTGATTTAGTGGATTTCTTCATTATGATTATTTTGAATTAAATCACTCCCACTAATCTAGTCATTTACAAGAAACTTGACATTCTTTGATTCCACAATTCTAGTATTATGAGATGGACAATAAAACATTGTAACCTTTTGACTTTTTAAGTATATCCAATGAAATATCGACTAATAGTCTTAGGTTCTAGTTTCTTCTCTTGTGGGTTATAAAATGTCACTTTAAAAAGGCATTTCCAAAGGCCTAAACGTTGTAAATTGGGTTTCCAACCTTTGAATAACTCAAAAGGTGTTCTTAAAACAGTCTTGGTTAGAACTCGATTCACTATATACACAACCGTCTTAAGTGTTTCAATCCACAATAATTAAGGAAATTTTGCATGACTCCTCACGTTTTTCACCATATCCATTAAAGTTTGATTTCTTTTGCTACACCATTCTAGTTTGGAGAACCAGACATAGTGTATTGGGCAACAATTCCATGTTCTTGAAGATTTTTCGCAAATGGACCATGTGTTTGTCCACTCATAGTGTATCTATCATAATACTCTCCACCTCTATCTAATCTCACAATCTTAATTTGCTTTTTGCATTGCAACTCTACTTTAGCCTTAAAAACATTAAAGACATCTAAAGTTTCATCCTTAGAACGAAGTAAGTAAAGATACATGTATCGTGAGTAATCATTAATAAAGGTGATGAAGTATCTCAAATTAATTGCATCCATATTTGGACAACAAATATTTGTATGAATAATTTCTAGTAAGTTTGAACTCCTTTTAGCACCTATTTTGGACTTGTTAGTTTGCCTACCCTTAATGCAATCTACACAAGTTTCAAAATCAGCAAAATATAAAGTTCTAAGTACTTCATCATTTATTAATTTCTTGCTTGATTCTCTTAATGAAGATATGTTTCAATCTCCAGTGCCGTAACATAGAGAAATTCTCATTCACAACAAACTATTTAACCCAACAGAAACATGCATTGAACTATAAGCAGTGTTATTTGTAAATTAATGGAGTAAAGACCATCACATAGTTCACAAAAACCAATAACTTTCGATTTATTCAACAAAGTAAAATCATATTCTATAAAATTAAAAGAAACACTCAAAGGTGCAAATCGCAAAATGAAAATTAAGTTTTTATCAAAACTAGGAACACAAAAGATATTTTCTAAACACAAAATAAAACCACTGCTAAAAATCAAACTGCATGTCTCAATGGCCTCCACATGTGAACTCATCTTGCTTCTTGAATAGATGCAATGTTCACTTCCCATTGGTCTCCTTAGGTTTTGCATACCGTATATGGTATTACAAGCATGGATTGTAGTTCTAGAATCAATCCACCATGTGTGTTGATGAATACTAGTTATATTAGATTCATAACAAATAAAAGTAAAATAATTACCTTTCTTCACTAGTCAATTCTTAAACTTTGTGCAATCCTTCTTCATGTGTCTATTATTTTACAAAAGAAACACTTGGACTCTTTTTTTATGTTGGGAAAAACGCATCATCAATTAAGAATATTACTGCCTTTACCCCCAAGAATCATCCTATTAATAAAGAAATAAGATAAAAATAAGGAACACAAGAATATAACGTGGAAACCCCAAAAATTGAAGAAAAACCACGACCATCAGAGAATAACACTATGTGAGAATTTGTACAACACATAGAGTACCCTCCCATCCCTTTAACTCCAAGTACACCCATATTACAAGAATATAAGAAAAGTCAAATACAACCTTAAGGTGTGTTTGACTGGGGCAAGAAACATTATAGACTTAAAGCCTATTATATAGTCACTAACACACATCCCATTGGTTATAAAGACGATGTGAGACTTTTCAAGACATGTTATTTTCATCAGTCCAACATTATCCACCTTGATTAAAATAAACACATCTTCATTGCCTATACCATCATTCATACTCCACCATAAGGAGTATCACTTGGAATCAAGTCATCCCGAAAAATTTTACTTGGAATCAAACTATCCCAAGAATTTTCACTTGGAATTAAGGGTGGGCAAAAAATCCAATTTTTATGATCCAATCCATTTTTTCTATGATCCAATCCATTTAATATCCATTCTATTAAAAATTCAATCCATTTAAAATCCATTTTATTACATCTCGATATCAATCTAATCTACATTTTATATATTTTATGGATTGGATATTCATTCTCGAAATCTAGATTTTCAAAATGGACAATTCAAAATATTCAATCCAAATTTTCACTTTATATTTTTTGTTAGGTTAGGCTAAAGGTTGAGACAGACTAGCCCAAATTTAGTTATATTTGATTGAGTTGGCGTGACCCTGTACAAAATTTGGCCGAATTAGGCCAAATTCTGTCAAGTCAGTCCCGATCGAGATTTGACCAAGTTGGTCCTAGACAAAATTTGGAAGTATTCGACAAAATCTGTCAAATTCTTTGGTGTCAGCCCTATGGACACAAATTTGGATCCACATCCATTATTTGAATCCACATCCATTATTTGAATCCAAATTGGATGTGGATTAGATTTTCGATAGGGCTGACACCATAGAATTTGAGAGATTTTTTGTCAGGGCCAACGAGGCCAAATTTCAGCATGGGATGAACTTGGATGACTTTCGAACGAATTTCGGTCGGGGACGATGTGACCAAATTTGGGCCAAGGTCGACTTGACAAAATTTTAGTCGAGATCGACTTGACTGGATTCGATTGAATTTTGGTCAGGGCCGATTTTGCCTAAAACGACCAAATTTTGGCCAGAGCCGACTTGACAAATATGGCCACGTTTGGGTCAGATCTTGATCAGTCAAATTTCAGTCAGGGTTGACTCCACTAAATTCGTCAGTCGGGACCGACTTAACTGAATATGGTCAATTTTCGATCACAACCGACTAAGTTGAATATAGTCAAATTTTGTTCAAGACTTACTCGATTGAATACAGCTAAATTTGGATTATTGCCGACTCGACCAAATTTTGGTCATGACCAACTCGACTGAATTTGGCCAAATTTAGTTTAGGATCGACTTGCCTAAATATGACCAAATTTCGGTCGTGATCGACTCTGCAGAATATGACCAAATTCAGGCCAGGACCAACTCGGTCAAATTTTGGTCGAGGCCAACACGACCGAATTTTGACCAGAGCCGACTCGGCTGAATTCGGCCGAATTTTGGTAGTGGCTGACTTAAATGAATACGGCCAAACTTCACCCTAGGCTGTCTCAGCCAAATATGACCAAATTTGGGTCACGGTCGACTCGACCAAATCTCAATCGAGGCCAACTAGATTGAATTCGACCATATTTTGACTAGAGCCAACTAGGCTGAATACTGCCAAATTTTGGTCATGGTTGTCTCGACCGAATACGATCATATTTTGTCTAGTTTGACTCAGGCCAATGCAGTCAAATTTAGGTCGGGTGAACTCAACCGAATACTTCTAAATTTTGTCCAGGACCAGCTAGGTCAAATTTCGATCGAGACCGACTTGATAGAATTCGGCCAAATTTTTTATAAGGTCACGCCAACTCAATCAAATACGACTAAATTTGGACTAGTCGGTCTCAACTTTTAGCTTAACCTAACCAAAAATATAAACTGAAAATTTAGATTGGATATTTTAGATTATTCATTTTGAAAATCTAGATTTAGAGAATGGATATCCAATTCATAAAATAAATAAAATATATATTAGATTGATATCCATATCCAATAAAATGGATTTTAAATGGATTGAATTTTTAATAAAATACATATTAAATGGATTAGATCATAGAAAAAATAGATTGGATTATAAAAAATAGATTTTTTGCCCACCATTGATTACAATTTTGTGACACATCTCTTCGCATATTGAATGTCAGAACAGAAAACCAATAAAAAATATTGTTTGTCAACATTTAAACACTTTTCTAAAATCATCCATGTAATGATAGCAGACATCTGCAAAAGCTTCAAATTATTTTTGTTCCATAAGTTTAGCTTTCCTATTTCCGGTAAAATAATGTTCTTTCTCTTCTTTCGATCAATAAGAAACTTGAAGAATGATAAATAGCAAAGAAGAACCTTAGTTATACTACAACCAGTAAACCAAAGCACCATTATTTTAAGAAAAAATCAAGTATTTCAGTACAATAATGTGAGACGTGCAACGTGAGACATGCTACGTGGGACGTTAAAGGTGAGACGTGAGCGTGATATGTGAACCATGGGACATGATACATGAGACGTGAGACGTAGGACGTGGAACGTAAGACGTGAGAAGTAGAACATGAGACGTAGTACGTTGGACATGAGATGATGTGTGACGTGAGGCGTGAGACATGAAACATGAGACATAAGACGTGAGACGTGGAACGTAAGACGTTGGACGTGATACGTTCGACGTGAGACGAAAAACATGAAACGAGAGACGTGAGACGCAGGAGGTGACACGCTGGAGGTGAGACGTGAGACTTGAGAGGTGAGAGGTGAGACGCGATACGTGAGATGTGAGACACAGAACGTGGGACGTGAGACATGAGACGTGAGACGTAGGACATTAGACGTAAGACGTGAGACGACGTGGAACGTGAGACATGAAATGTGAGACTTGGGACATGAAACATAAGACGTGGGACGTGGTACATGCGATGTGAAACGTGAAACGAGAGACGCGGGAGGTGAGACGTGGAACGTTGGACGTGAGACGATGTGGAACGTTGGACGTGAGACGATGTGGAACGTTGGACGTGAGAAGTGAGACATGAGACGTGAGACGTGAAACGTGGGATGTGAGACGACGTGACATGTGAGACGTGATACGTAAGACGTGTGACGTGTGACGTGTGGCGTGACACGTGCGACAAGAGACATGAGACGTGAAATGAGAGGCGTGACACGTGGGACGTGTGACGTGAAATGAGAGACGTGAGACGAGAGACGTGACACGTGGAACGTGAAACGCGGGATGTGGAACGTGGAACATGAGACGTGAGATGTAGGACGTGAGACAGTGGACATAGGATGTAAGACGTAGGATGTTGAACGTAAGACGTGAAACGTGAGATGTAAGACGTGAAATGTGGGACATGGTACGTAAGACGTGAGATGTGAGACGTGGGACGTGAGACATGTGACGATGTGGGACGTGACACGATGTGGGACGTGGGACGTGGGACGTGAGACGTGGGACATGAGACGTGAGACGAGAGATGTGAGACGTGAGACAAGAGACGTGTGACGTGAAACGAGAGACGTGAGACATGAGACGAGAGACGTGACACATGGGACGTGACACGTGAGACGTGAGACATGGAACTTGAGTCGTGGGACGTGAGTCGTGAGACATGAGACATGACACGTGGGACATGAGACATGCGACGTGATACGTGAGAGACGTGAGACGATGGACGTGACACATGGGACGTGACACGTGGGACTTGAGTCGTGGGACGTGGAATGTGAGACGTGAGACGTGTGACGTGGAACGTGGCATGTGAGACGTGAAACGTGGGACGTGAGATGTGGAACGTGAGACGTGGGACGTGAGACGTGAGACTTGAGACGTGAGACATGAGTCGTGAGACATGAGACATGACACGTGGAACGTGGGACATGCAACGTGACACGTGAGAGATGTGGAACGTGAGACGTGAGACGTGCGACGTGTGAGGTGAGACGTGCGACGTGCGACGTGAAACGTCCGTAAACACTAAACCTTGAAATTTATATTCATAAACTTTAAAGCTTAAAATTTAATTGAAAATTTTAGAAGTTTAATTAAAGAATTGTTAATGTATCCATCAATTTGTACCAACAAATTTAAATTATACTCTTGTAAAAAAATGTATTAATAAAAAGATATTAAATACATATGAAATTGAAAGAATGAAAATATGAGGGTAAAAGTAATAATTAATGTTTATTTAACACATAAAAATAAAAATTACGAGGATAACAACAATAATTTATATTTATTGAACTCTTAAATGAGCGGAAGGAAATAGAGAATGATCTGAAAAGTTAAACTAAGGATTGGCAAAAAATCTAATTTTCATTATTCAATCCATTTTTGCTATGATCCAATCTATTTAATATCCATTTTATTAAAAATTCAATCCATTTTATTGGATTTGGATATCAATCTGATCTACATTTTATATATTTTATGGATTGTATATGCATACTCTAAATCTATATTTTCAAAATGGATAATCCAAAATATCCAATCCAAATTTTCAATTTATATTTTTGGTTAGGTTAGGCTAAAGGTTGAGACGGACTAGCCCAAATTTACTCGTATTTGATTGAGTTGGCGTGATCCTATACAAAATTTGGCTGAATTAGGTCAAATTCTGTCAAGCCGGTCCGATTGAAATTTGGCTCAACTGGTCCTGGATAAAATTTGGAAGTATTCAGTTGAGTTCACCCCAACCAAAATTTGACTGCATTGGGCTGAGTCGACCTAGACAAAATTTGACTATATTCGGCCGAGACAACCTCGACCAAAATTTGGTTGTATTTAGCCTAGTTGGTTCTATTCAAAATTCGGTCGAATTCAATCAAGTTGGTCCTGATTGAGATTTGGTCGAGTCAGCCCGGGCCCAAATTTGGTCGTATTTGACTGAGACGGTCTATGATGAAATTTGATCGTATTCAAATGAGTCAGTCGCGATCGAAATTTGGCCATATTCAACTGAGTCGGCCACGACCGAAATTTGGCCGAATTCAGTCGAGTCGACTCCAGTCAAAATTCGATCGTGTTGACTTCGACAAAAATTTGACCGAGTTGGTCCTGACCTGAATTTGGTCGTATTCGCCAGAGTCGATCGCGACCGAAATTTGGTCATATTTAGGCGAGTCGGTCCTAACCTAAATTTGGCCAAATTCAGTCGAGTTGGTCATGACCAAAATTTGGTCGAGTCGGCACTAGCCCAAATTTAGCCGTATTCGGTCGAGTAAGTCCTGAATGAAATTTGACTATATTCAACTTAGTCAGCTGTGATCGAAAATTGGCCATGTTCAATCAACTCGATCCCAACCGACGAATTTAGTGGAGTTAACCCTGACCGAAATTTGAATGATCAGGCTCTGGCCCAAATGTGGTCATATTTGGCCAAGTCGGCTCTGGCCAAAATCTGGTCGTATTAGGCAAAATCGGCTATGGTCGAAATTCAGTCGAATCCAATCAAGTCGATCTCGACTGAAATTTTGTCAAGTCGACCTTGGCCCAAATTTGGTCACGTCGTCCCCGACCGAAATTCGTTCGAAAGTCATCCAAGTTCATCCCATGCTGAAATTTGGCCTCGTTGGCCCCGACAAAAAATCTGTCAAATTCTATGGTGTCAGCCCTATGGACACAAGTTTTAAAAAATTTAATTTGAATTTATTTTTTGAAAAATGGATTTTGGATTTTGAACTTGATCCAAATATTTAGATTTGGATTTAAACTTGATCTAAATATTTGGATCTGGATTTTTAAAAAATTCAATATACTTTTTTTGAAAAAAAAAAGATTTCGATCGAAAATCTAATCCAATTATTTGGATCCAAAATGGATGTGGATTGGATCATTAAAAATCCAATACATGATCACCCTTATCCCAAGAATTTTCACTCAAAATCGAACCATCACAAGAATTTCCATTTTATAACTGGTTTTCCCTTCTGATTAACTTGATTCTTTTTATTCTTAGAGAAGTAGTCAAGTTCACAGTTTGACCTTCCTCCATTAGCAACCTTTCCTCTTATTAAACACACATGGATAAGCAATTTTAAAATGAGCATATTGATGAGGCAAAATATACAAAATATAATGTACCAGAAGGGAATCATACATGATAACCTCTAAGGTCTTTAGTTGAGTCACATGTCCCTTATGTTCATGATTGATCATGCACTTCCTTTTTCCCAATGAGCGTTAAGGATAAAAAATACATGATAATAGTGTTGGTAAGAGATTTATCAGATGTGATGAATTATTCATCAATAACCTTTAGCAAATCTCTCAAATTGTCATGCTGATCAACATAACCCCGAATACGAGTAGAAAAGTTGGTCTTTATTAATGTCACAAAGAAACAATTTAACTTCTTCTACTTTTCATAGAGATCAACAACATCTGGAGTGTTGGTCTTAGCAATAACGATGTTTTTAGTTCTCTAATAATGTCCATCCAATCCAGATGGGAAAGAATTTTCTCCTTCCAAAATAAATAATAATATTCACGTATATAAATTAATCATACAACATGTAATTTATATTAACATATATTACGTACAAAATATATATAACACACAAAACATTATAGTACGTACAAAAACGTATACTACCTACATACATGACCTTATAGTACGTACAAAAACATACATAACATACAAAATCTTATAATATGTACAAAACATATTTTATGTACAAAACCTCATAGAATGTAGAAAACATTATAGTACGTAGAAAACATTATAGTACGATTTTCTTCAATTTTATATGAAGGAAGTCTTTTATAAACAAGATTTAAAAGGAGCAATCATACGTCAATCCTTAATGAACTCATACAGTAATTCAAACAAAAGGCATTACTTAACAATGAGTAATGTCTTGCATTACATGAGTACACAAAACAAATCTCGGATTCCTATAACGATTTTGACAAAGCCTCGAAGGGTTGTGATACAGATGCTCTGAGATCTTTTATACCCATAACCGTAAAGCCCAACACTGGGTTAGGGTCCTCATCAAAGGGACACATTCAACGTCGATAATATTATGTTTGAATCATGTTTTGCAATACATTAGTACACAAACAAATCAAAGACATTACTTAACTCTCACACCATAAAATATTTCACCTTATATATATATATATATATATATATATATATATATATATACTCCTCGTTACTTTAACTAAATCAAAGGTATATTTTTAATTCATCTTCAACCTCAAAATAATTAGCACACCCACTATCCAAAATGGTATTAATTGCCATAAGCAAGTAGCAACGTTTTGCATTACATAAGTACGCAAAACAAATCTCAGTTTCTGGATTCTTAGAGCGATTCCGACAAAACCTCAAAGGGTCGCAATGTGATGCTCTGAAATCTTTTGTACCCATAACAACAAAGTCCAATAGTGAGTTAGCATCACCTCATCAAAGTGACACCTCCAACGTCGATAATATTATGTTCGATATCAAACACAGGAAAGACACAAATAATGAATCATAACCATGACAAATTAAAAAACAAGACAAATATATTTAACCTTAGTCTGATACCAAATGTAAAACTAATGCGGAAGAAGCATTAAGGACTAACATTCAACCATTGCCACTATCATGAGAATCCTTTAATGTGCTTTTTCATTTCAAGCCCTCACTCTCTTACTTTGATAGTATAGTGTACGGTAGAAGAGAGCAGATTTGATGACCTAAAGCACATACGACATGTGAAACTTACGTAATTCTCTGCTTATCACACAGTAATTGTCATAATAAATTGTTGTCAACTCTATAATATTAGTATCATAAACTATACAACAACTACAGAGTAATTAACAAATGGACCATATCTATAAAATTAATTGACGATGTGAATATCTCATATTATTTCACATATCACATACTTGAAAATTTATTTTTGAACCGTTTCTACAAATTATATTTTCTCAAAAACATCTAAATATTAATTTTGTCTCTATTTTCAATAAGTTTGTTAAATTCAGTTCTAATATATTTTTTTAATCTGATCCAATTTTTATAGACATTTTTTTTTAAAATTGAAAAATTAAAAAATTAAAATTTAAAACTAGTTAAAAAAATCCACAAAATACCTATAGCCGCCATTATTCATTATTTGTTAGATTGAAATATCGTTAATAAAAATTAATAATTTTAAAAAAAATTATCGAATATTAAGATTAAATTGTAAAAAAAATAGAATCAAATTAAAAAAACTAAATAAAAGTTAGACCAAATGAATATTTAAACTTAAAAAAAAAAGTGATTTTCATATTTTTTGGTTGTTTGAATATTGGTTTATCTGTCTTGTTGACTTTGCTGTGTATCTTTATTTTTCAATTTGCATTTTATATTTTAAACTCATATAAAAAATATTAAAAATTACATATAATTTAGTATGTATCATCTGTTAATCAATTTAAATGATTTTTTATATTACAAAATTTAGGAAATGTTAGTATATTTTATTTCACTTACGATAGTGAAATACTATATGAGTAACAAATTTCCAACCTATACACTACGTGAGGACACATTAATTCCTTGCATATCTTTCTACTTGAATTACTTATCTTTGCTTCCTTACACCCTAGCATCTACCACCATCTCCTCTCTTAGAGCAAGAAATTTGGTCCCATCCATTATATATTCCATTTTTTTTTTCAACCAACTTATATACGGTACAAATGAAGTGTTCTACCATGTTATATTGTTTTTTTTTTTCTAAAAGTAAAACTTTTTTATTTTTAACTCAAGAAAATTGGATTTTTATCATGATTTTGCGAAAACTTTGGTAAAAACCATTCTCGGCAGCATGATTTCTTGATAATTTATAATTAAATCAAACAAAAAAGATATGTTTATTCAACTTCCGATTTAAAAAGAATAATTGAAAAGAACTTTGTACCAATTATATCCTAATAGTAACTTCATGACTCCTTCCTTTCCCTCTATCTATCCATCTATATCTATATATATCTATATCTATATCTCTCTCTCTCTCTATATATATATATATATATATATATATATATATATATATATATATTTTATTATATATATATTTTAATATAAAATATATAAATTTTATATATATATATAATGTTACTAAATAGATTATATAGATTATGAGTATTTAATAATTTAAACAGAAACAATGATATGACGATGGTGGGTATTATGACAGATATGGAAACGTGGACAAAACGAATATGTACATCCCCTCTTCATCCCATACCCAATTGAAAAGTCTGGATATTCCAATAGTGAAGGGTCTTGATAGAAATAGGAGAGCTTCAACCTTCTGACTCTTACATTGGATTCATTGCTTACAATGTTTCTTCCTTCAAAATTATAAATAGAAAACAATGTTATTAGTAATTAAGGAGTACATACTTGTTTCATATTATTTATTCATATCAAAGTGATACAAAACTTATAAGAGAAAATAAAGTTAAATATATTTGCAATTCTTTAACTTGGATACGAAATCTTCGTACATGTAATGTTAAATGACATTTTAGATTGACATTTGAGTTGGAACCTGTCAAACAATATAAATAACTCAAATATCAGCTTGAAACACCTTTTGACAGATAAAAAAATTTAACTTAATTTGATTAGGAGTACTATATTTATTCATTTTTAAATTTTGAAGACCGAATTTTATCAAAATTTTGGATAGAGACCATTTTCAATTTCGCGTACAAAAATAATTCGGTCATACTATCTAATAATGTATAGAAATACACTCCAATGACTTTACATAAATATTAAATACTACTTTAAAATTATTAATCAAAATCTGCTATTAATTATAATCAACACTCACCTATTCAACCTATTCAACATGATCACTACTTAACTTTTGTAGTTTTGTATCGTGAGGATAAAGGGTAGGGAAGAGTCTAATCCTAATTAAGATAGAATAATTCTCACAAACTTGGATGAAGTTAAACAAGCTGGTACAATTATTAGTAGTAGATAACTATTCCCTAACACATCGTGTTGAACAAAATCGGAATTGCACAACCTTTAATATATAGATAGGATTTGTTTTTATTGGATACGCCAACTATTTTGATTACAGCTTGATCTTAATCATCCAATGCACTATGGTTTGTTCCCCCCAAAAGACATGATGCGTAAAGAAAGCCCGCAAGAAAATTGATATTTCCAAAAAAACTCGTCATCAACTTTTCATGAGATTGAAATGTTATACCATGATTTGAAAATTTTCCCCTTTTTGGTGAGGAAATTTCCTAAAGCCCTTCCACACTTTTTTTCTGTTTACATTAATCTCCTTTAGTCATGGATGCTTTAGGTGCTATTTTTGTCCATTAGCATAAAGCAATTCTCCAAATGAAATGAGTGTTGGAAGGGAATGGGATATTGCTTCCTAGTCCATGAAAGAATGATGTGTGATTAATGGTTTTGCACAAAGGTTGGGATCATGCACCAAATTGTCATGGTAGGTTTGAAACATCCTTAAAGATTCTTAAGAACATGTTGGTTAATTAGGGTTTGGACTAGTTCAAAGAATGAGAACTGTTCGACAAAAGTCCTTCAACTGCCAATTTAATCTTCATGCAAACTAATGGCCACGAGAATCTAGTAACATGATAATGGTGTGGATGGCTCAATGACTTCTTGTCCATAAGCTAGTAAGCTCCATTGGATTATTGATGTGATATTCTTTTAGGTTTGGAAAATTGAAGTTGACATTTGAAAAGAAAAAAAAGGTATAGTCGTATATTTTTTTATCGTTTTAGGAGAAGGATAAACATCAAGTGTAAAAGTATGATTGATTTGAGTGATATAAGTTTGATAGAAGTTTTGAAGTAATAATTTTTTATTTTAAAAAAGTTTAAAGTGGCATTTCTTTTAGAGTTTCTTAGTGCCAATTTCACCTATGAAAAGTTAAATTAGCAATCAATATCAATCATTATTTTGATATCTCTCGTATAATTTAAATATTTATTTGTCATTTTAACATTCAATAATCAAATGTTTAAACATATTATTAATAGTGTAACAATGAATCTTTATTTTCTCAATCTACCTTGTGAAGTAAATTTTGGAATGTTATAGCTAAAATCATAATGTTATGAGCAAAATTAATCTTGATGTAAGAGAAGCTTGAAACAAAACAAAAGAAAAATGCATCGGCCGATCTTTGAAGGACCGGGGTGGCCATGCCCCCCTAAATTTTTTGAAAATGTTTAAACTAAATATAATATACATTGAAAATTAAATGTAATATATAAATTAGGCATATGTTAATTTTTTTTTTCATTTTTTATTGTCACATGTTTAATTTTTGTTTTAAAAAATAAAAATAAAATTAAACACAAACTCATTATTTCTTCTCAATTTTTACTATTTTTCTTTCGTTCTTGAAAAAAAAATACACCTCTCTTGTCTTATTTGATAATACAATATTAGTTTAGTAATTAACATTTTTTTATCTCATAAGCCTTCTATATGTTCATTTTTTTATTAATATAGAAGGAAAAGTCATGTACCATTTATTTTTTTTATAATCAATTTTTAATTGTGACTTGATTATCATTTTTTTTTTTGTGATTACGTTTCTTAATTTTTTTTATTAGAATATGATGAGTTATTTTATAGTCTTAAACTTTTTCTTTTAAAAAAAAATTGATTAAGAATAAAAGAATAGATTTATTTTTAGAAGTGATAAAAAGGAAGTTATTAGTGAAGATGAGAAGACAAGTTCAACTTCTTCAAATATTCTCAAACAAAACATAATCCTAATTATTCAATTGTTCAATTAGAGGAGTCATTAATTAAGTTTAGAATAATAACAAATGAGAAGTTTCATATTAATTCATTGAAACATGATCCAGAAAAATATTTTCAAATATGGAAATATTGAATGAATAAAAGAAATAAAATTAGAAGAACTTATTTAAACTTGGGGTTTGTATGAAATACAACTTTAAAATTGTTCTTGATGCTCATAACCATCAATATTTGAAGAATTTATTAACCATGTTTGAATTATGTAAATCTTCGATAAGGTGAATTTTTTGTCATTATTTATCTTGAAAAAGAAATAGTTGAAAATTTTAGTTTTAATTCAATTATTGATTAGTTAGAAAATATGAAAGAGCGAACGACAATCCTTTAAATATAAATGTTTTTTTCTTTTATAGTTCCAATTATACTAAATTATATTCATTTTTATTATTGTATGAGAGTAATTAAATATATAAATTTTGACCGTATTATTTGGCTTCCCAAAATTGTTCATCAAGATATGCTGCTGGAAAGATGATATTATAGTCTTTGAAATTGTATTTAATTTATCTTACATTCCATTAAACATAATTAAATGTGAAAGTAGAATTGATATGAATCATGACTTTTGAATAATTCAATACTTTTCAAATAACATAATTTTGATATTTGTATGTTTAAAGATCCTCACATAACATAATTTTGATCTTCGTATGTTTAAAAATCCTTAAATAACATAATTTTGATCTTCGTATGTTTAAAGATCCAACATGATCATATATTTAAATTAATTTTTTAAGAAAATTAGGATAGTAAAATGGTTAATCCGACTTACTTTTACTCAATTTGTTATTCGTTTAGGAAATAAAAGTAAGATAAGTTGATAAGTCTTAATACTATATATTTTTATATTGTGCTATTTTGCTTAAAAAAATAAATAAATTTTTAAGCTTGTTGTGTTTTGATAAGTCTTAATACTATATATTTTTATATTAAATTTGGTTTTTATTTAACTCTTATTATTTATTTAGGTTATTTTTTAGTATTTTTTATCTAAATTTATTTTTAACTTGTTTTTATTATTACTTTTTTTCCCTTTATGTTTTTATTATTAATAAATATTTTTGCATAAAAAAACTCAAAAAATAAATTTTAAATAAAAGCTTCAATCTTAAGTTTGTTTTAGGTCTTCCAAACACTTGAGTCATCATTATTGGACACTACCATCAGAAATACTTTAAACTTGTGTTTGACTTGTATATTCTTATAGTATAATGTTGTGAAGTCTGAATTAAATTTTTGCTTTGAAGAGTGAGAAAATTGTTTATGTGTTGTAAAAGTTTTCATATAGTATTATTCTCAGGGGCTTCTCCTTGCACCCCAAAGCATTTCTCCTGTACCCCCAAAACTTTTTTTATTTCCAATTTTGCCCAAGTTGAAAGTTAAATTAAGAAAGAGAAAAAGCAGTAAAAAAATTATTACCTGCACTGCACCCCTGCACAGCCAGCGAATCTGGGCACACCTCTGCACCCCCAAAGATTATTTGATTCTTTGACCTAAAAAACACATTTAAAAGGTTCTCTTTTTTCCGCTTCCTCCTCTCTCCTTCTTTGCCTCCTTCTTTGCCTTCATTTGTTCATTTATGGAGAAGATCATCGAGCAGCAGCAAGCACCAACCCAAGAGGAGTCCGTGACGACACTGAGAGCCACCCTTCCCTGTAGTTAATCCACACACGTCTTCCTCCAGTTAAGTTTTCTCAAATTTGTAATGTTTTTTCATGTTCACGGTGATTTATGAACCCCTCTCTCTCTCTATATATATATATATATATATATATATATATATATATATATATATCTCTCTCTCTCTATATATATATATATATATATATATATATATATATATATATATATATAATCATTCCATCTATGCCAAAAGGGGCTCCTAAAATTTTTGTGTATTATGAAACGAAATACAGAAGCCGTTTCATGTTTTTTAGAAACGAATTACAAAAGCCATTTCTTGCATTGTTTATGTGAAACGGATTACAGAATCTGTTTCATGTTTTTTATAAACGGATTCTGAAAGTCGTTCTGTATTTATTGCTTTTTTTTTTATATGAAACGAATTACGTAATTCATTTCTACACTTTCAGAAACGAAATTTGAACTTCGTTTTGTAAATTTTTGTTGTTATTTCTGAAATGTATTTTGCGTTTATATGCTACAGATTACGTTAAATAAGTTTGGACTTATTTCTTCACTCAATTTTGATGTGGTTAGATACTGTTTATATTAATGGATTGGTTTCAAATACTTTTTGGAGAATTTTTAACCGAAAAATAATTAGTATTTAAATTTTAAATGCACTCTTAATCAGCTGTAGGTTGTTCTTCACAAATGTTATGGATTAAGAATCAAATAATAGAGTATAACTTCTACTAGAGTAATATTCTTGCTCTATGTTATAATAAAAAAATAAAATATTTTAATACGTCAAACAACTCCATCTAGGGCAACCACATAATAACAGATAAAAATATTAAAAAACAATGTAACAAGTATCAAAGAAAAGAATGCAACACGACACCTTAATCGAGTGTCTCACCTATTACACAACACACATTACATATGCAAAGTAAAGTTCTCGTACAGATCCAAAGTTCTCAGACAAACACGAAGTGAGACAGAAATTTTGCCAACGTTTAATCAATTTCAAAACTGTTTCGGTCAATTCACATTCAAAAACTCACATTGAAAACTGATTGCATGGTGGTGATATTCAAAACTGATTACATGATTCACATTCAAAAATTCACCTCACTCAAGCACACAATATATACTCACTCACAAACTCACGCACACCATTGCACTCACTCACCAACACACTAAATCCACATTCAATACCAACACACTAAATCCACAATCAACACGCACATAAACAACATTATTCTATTTCAAAAAGAAAACAAAAGATTAGGGTTAATAAAACGTCAAGAACCCTTCATTTAAAAAATTCAAAAACTGCATTTAAAAATTCCAGAAATGGAATACGTGATCCGTTTCAGAAAAGTATGAAACAAATCCCAAAATCCGTTTGAAAAAAATACATGAAACTTTATGAAACGGATTTTGGAATACGTTTCATACTTTTCTGAAACGGATCACGTATTCCGTTTCTGGAATTTTTTTTTAAAATTTTTGAAACGGAATTCGTAATCCGTTTTAGAAAAGTATGAAACGGATTCCAAAATCCGTTTCATAAAACAAAGACATGGAAACATATGAAACGAATTTTGAAATCCGTTTCATACTTTTCTGAAACGAATTATGAATTCTGTTTCACAAATTTTAAAAAAAAATTCCAGGGACGGAATACGTGATCCGTTTCAGAAAAATATGAAACAGATTCCAAAATCCGTTTCATAAAGTTTCATGTTTTTTTTTTCAAACGGATTTTGAAATTCATTTCGCTTTTTCTTGAAACGTATCACGAAATTCGTTTCACAGAATAAAAAGGAAAAAAATGCAAAACTAATATTAACATTCCAACCATTCAAATCAAATTCGAAGAGGCTAACCTGCAGAGAAGATAAGAGGAGAGAATGGAGGACCTTCAAGCACAGGGAACTCACAGGGAACACCTTCAAGTACAGAAGAGAATGGAGGACAGTGACAACGAGAGAATAAAGAAGAGAGCTTTCAAAAATAAAATTAATGAAAGTGAACACACAAACCTCGGACCAGGGACCACCACGAGAGAATGAAGCAGAGAAAATTAAACCTCGGACCAGGGACCACCACGAGAGAATGAAGCAGAGAAAATTAAAATGAAGGCAATGGACCACAGTGAGAATGGAGAAGAAACAAAGAACAAACGAGAAGAAACAGACAAAATGAAGGTATGAAATAATTTGGGGGTGCAGAGACAAGTTGACGTAGTAAATTTCATTTACTGCTCTTCCACCGTTTTCACCCACTTTCACCTACAAATTAATTAAGGGTATAATGGTAAATTTGAGGGGTACTGAAGAAGCCTTGGAGGTGCAGGGAGATGGCGCCTTATTCTTTGGTTGTCAACGGTCATGGTTTTCTTCTAGTTTTGAAATTTCCACATTATAATTGTATTGATCTTATTTATCTATTAATAGGATAGTTCTCGAAGGTAAAAATAAGTGAGAAACATTAGAGTTGCATAGACAAATTTGTCATCGTAAAATTTGGATTAAGATATTATATAAAAATGTATTAACTACTTGACAATTACAACTAAAGTCACCATTTATATAAGGGTAATATAAGATGACACACTCATTTGCCATGCTTTTTATAAGGGGGAAATGAAAAATAATGTGTCAAATAATGAATGTAGAAGAGTGTCAAAATAAATTTTTCCTTTAGATAAAAGCTCAAAGACTACAATCTTGACATGGACTAAACAAATTTTACTTGCGGAGTCTATGATTTACGAGCATTCTTTGTAGAAGAAACCTTGTACAGTCGAACATATTAGGTTGTGCTAATACATTAAAATCTTGTTATTTATTTAACTGTGGTGATAAAATTAATTATTTGCATGTGGTATTGTAGATGCATTGACAAAGTTTTAAAGAGAAAAAAGTTGGAAGAACCTATGACATTAAGGATGTGATCAAACATAATTGATGAAATAAATTTGATGTTGTTGTCTTGTTTTTTATTATGCAATTTAATGCTTAATTCACTTTGTATTTAAGTTTAACATATTTATTTTAGTTTAAGAAATACTTAAAGTGTGTTTGAAGTGTATTACATGTAAATTCATATAACTTGTGCATTTTGTGGGACTGGTGTGAGATGTTAAAATTGTAATCCGTTTAAGATGTGAGTCATACAGCGAACTTTTGTAATGTGGATTCGAGTTTAACTAGGCTAGTTTAACCACATATCCAACTCTAGTTACAACACATGCTAAATTTATGGAAACATTACACTACACCCTTAATCTTTTAACATTTTTCTTTTAGTGTTTTTGTGTAAGTATTAAGTAGTTGTCCCTCTCCATAAAGCTAAATTTATAGAAACACCACTCTTAACTCTTGGTCTTATAGTTTTGGTGTAAGTAGCAAGTAAGCATATTATTGTTAGAAGTTGATGTAGTATCCCAATTAGGATGTCAATGTGGCAGGGTAGGGTAAGGACAGTAGTTTTCCCTACCCTACCCGCTAGATAAATATTCGTTCTGTATCTGTATCCATATTCGTGGTATCCGTGATGCGGGTATCCACATAATTTTTTAATATTCACGGATATTCACAGGTACCCGCGGGTATTTAATAAAAAATAAAAAAAAAATTAACAACATATTTTATTCGTAAATTCAAATAAAATACAATACATAACATTCATAAATTTTAAATAAAGTCCAAATAACTCATTTAAATAGTGTTGAATTACAATTTACAAAGAAATGATTTAAAAAAAAAAAAAACTAATTAATAAAAAAAAAAACTCATTTGAAATCAATATATTAATATTTTAATCATATTTTTTTTAATTTAATCACGAATACGGATATTATGATACCCGTATCCGCCCAGTTAACATGCGTGTATTAAAAATACTCATACCCGTTACCCGCGATTATCCATTTACAGATCCATTTTCTACCCATTGTGGGTTTTATATACGGATACTTACATTTACGAATTTTATTGACATCCCTAATCCCAATCATGTACTTGTTTTTCTTCCTTTCACCGAGATTCATTAATTCAATTGATTGTTTGAAAAACTTTGATTTAATTAGGATTTAGGTGAAAACACTTTATCTCTAGGAACGAGGGAGTAAAACCCATTTGTCAAATTTTAAGTTTTTGATCTTAATGTTGATTGTTTCACAAATTTCACCAAGGAATTGTGAACATAAATAATTCACAATTTCTATGTTTAGGGATTAGAGTAAAATGAAAATCGTGGATTGTTAAATTTAGTGAGTAATTGAAATTGTTGGATAAAAATTAAAATGAATGTGTGAAAAAGGTTAGTGATCTCAACCTCCATCATATTTTTATATTTGATTTTTCATTCAAGTTTTTTAATATTTTAAAAAGTAACATTTTACTTGAATTAGAAATTAGACTTTATATATTAATTATGCATTTTTTCAAATAAACTCATGCTAGATATTATTATGAATATATTGACATTCAAAATATATCAATAATTTGTCATCACAATTTTTTTTTTATTAAAATAATAAAATATAATAAAATATTTAAAACATTATATGAGACAATTTTAATTATCAACTTTATGCGCAAACTAATTTTAACTTATAAAGATTTTTTTTTAAAAAAAATACTTATTAAGAAATTTATACAAAACACATTCAATTATATGTTTTCTTCCAAGAAATAAACATCTACGCTGCGTAATGCATTTAAAAAGTTTGATGCTTAAAGGAGTTTTAAGGTATGAATATGAACAAATATTTTACTATTATTATTATTATTATAGACGAAAAAATTCAATTAATGATATTACTTAATGTTATTTATAAATATTTTATTTTTTGTAGGAAATTCATTATTGCTTAAATTAAATAAAAACAAAATGTATTTGATCATATAATTAATTACAAAAAAATTAAAATGAGTTTAAATTATAACCATGCCAACAATATTACTTATATCATGTATTTAAAATTATTCGAAAATTTTGGTCATTTAGTTTTTTTTTTTCATATATGTATCAGAAAAAAAAATTAAAAACTTAGCATAAATGTTTTAGATATTGTTATCGTTCAAATTTTATATATTTTAAGATAAGCGTATTTGAATTGATAACTGTATCGAACTGGAATGAAGTTAGTTACTTTTTTTTTTATAAAAGTCACATAATTTTACTTAAAATTTAACTGATTTTTTTCTATAATTTGTTTTTTGAAAAATTGAAATTGATCGCTCAACACGAAAATCAAAAGAAATTAGATTACTTTTTTCGGGAAAAAGACAATGAATCCGTCGCCGGTATTATTCACTATGAATTTAATGATTCTATCACATTCTTTCCTCAAACAGTACCTTAATAAGTTAAGAAAAAAATATTATACACTAATATTAATTTCTTCTGCTAACTGATGCAAGACTTTTTAACTGAAAAAATAAGAGTTTAGATTTTTTAGACTCATTTTATCTGTTAAAAATTACTTGATCCAACTTAAATTTAATTATATCAATAGTTATTATGTGCTAATTTATTGTGTTACTTAATACAAAATGGAGGAAAAAAAAAACTTAGTCTTATACCAAAATTGTAGCTTAACATTTTTATTCGATCTCACTTAGATCACCAACCAATTATCATTGGAGACTACAAGAAATAAAGTTACATTGAATTTGATTATCTCATTCTAACTTTTAAGATTTTTTTTTTTCTTTCTATTTCCCTCTCCATAGACAATGAGAATGAGATTTTTGTTCCATTCTCATTCCATTATATATACCATATTTAATTTTAAAAAAATTAAATATTAATTAATAAAAAAAATCTATTAAAATAAAAATATATGCATAAATGGGTTCATTACTTTGTCGTTGGCTTTCGTAACGATGATGGAGCCGTCACGGGTACTTATATTTTTCTTTCTGTTAATTAGTGCTTAATTGTTTATTTATTTTTCTGAACCGGTCTTCATCGAATTAAATATTCTTCTTGCATCTTGGTTCAATCATAGCGACAAATTTAATACGATGTTTAGGTGAAGTTAGACGATAAGCGTGCATGAGAGTGAGATGAATATTTGAGGCCACTAATTTTCCAAGTGGTAACCCCACCCACTTCTTTCCATTTCAATTCTTTTATGATCATGGCATCAGCAACTCAAATTCTAACCCCACCTTTCATTAATCATTTTCACATCTTCCAAGATCATTAATGAGACTCAATTTCACTAAGATAAAATATATTTATAACACGTTTAAAAAATATATCGAGAATAAATTAATAAATAAATTGTTATAATAATTTTTTTAATATATATTATCAAATTATTATATCTAAATATTCAAATTATTTTAATTTTTACATTTTTATTTTTGTAATTTTGTACACTTTACATCAAATTACAAGTGTAACAAATTTTAAGTGTAAAAAATTACAAAAGTAAAAATGTAAAAGATAAAATAATTTGAATATTTAGATAAAGTTATTTGATATATATATTTAAAAAATTATTGCAAAATTATATATAAATTGTAATTAACCTTATTTACTAATTTGATTTTACATTGAAAAAGACAAAATTGAATCGCTTTAAAAAAATAGAAGTACTAAATTGAACTAAAAATTTAAATAGAAAACTAAATTGAAAACAATTATTACTACTACCACGTGTCACGACTGTAAACTACTACGTGGCACCCCGATAACATGATACAGGACACGATGATAACATGACATGTGACAGTTTATAAATTTTTTAGAAAAAATTAAAAAAATTAAAAATTTCAAGACTTGACACATGTTCTACACAAACATAGTATTAACTCCAACTTAACAGAAATGACAAAATTAAACCTTTTTAAACAATTAGAGAATTAAATTGAACCAACCAATGATAAGGTGATCAAAATTGAATCAAACCAAAAAATTAGATGACTAAGTTAGTAATTATACCTAACATATAAATATAAATAAATATATATCTTATCATGCAATCCAAATTTTAAAATTAAATTAGACTTAAAATTTAATTTTTAAGATGTCATAAAATTTTTATGAATCCTATTCTAACAAAATTTGTCATTCATTAGATCTATAATGTCATTCATTATTAAATCAATATAAATGTCTAATTTCATGTTTGATATGTATATATTTCGCTAGCTTCCTTGATTTTCACTCTTGACGTCCTCAAAAGAAGCAAATATATTAAAGATCTCTTGACTAGAAATAAAACCTTAAGAAAAAACCTCGTCTTACTGAACTATAGTTTATTAAAGTTGAGTTAGGTCGAAGTTTCACTGACTTAATACAAGTTTCAGAAAGAACTGAATAAGAAGATAAGGAAAGAAGCAATGGAGATGAGTGAGGCAAAGTGAGGAGGAGGAAGATTAATGGTGTGAGAAGTTGAAGATTCATTGGCTGATTTGACATTAGAGCAATCAAGACCAAGCTCCCCTCCTTTGCACTCATTGGCAAAGAGGCCAGGAGGGTATTTGCCATAGATGTTTATGTAGCTAAACATAACTTCTGCACAATTAGTTGTCAAATCATTGATGTCATTAGCAAAAGGGCAAGCAAATTGCTTGAAAGCATCACAACACACCTTGGCTGGATATTGAGGTCCCTTGCATTGGCTTGTCAACACTGTGTAGTTTTGGTTCTCAAAATCAACTGAACAAGCTGCACACAACTTCTCACTTATTATTTTTTGCTTGTTTAGTTTTTTTTAAAGTACTGTAGAAAGCAACAAAGATATTAGTTCAAAAAGAAAAAACACACTTTACCATGGTTCAAATCCAACGTTGGAACATATTAAAGAGGATCATAAAAGTTTGAGTGGCTAATGGGTTCACATTGCACTAGTTTTTATATTCTCATAAAGACATTCTCGTCAGTGGCTAAGCATTAGTACGGCATATGTGAGTCATGTCTCCACTAAAACTTTCCTATTTCTTAGATATCAATGAAAAAAAATAAATAGATACTAATATTTTGACACATTTTAATTTATTATTTTAATTCATCCTTTAATTATTTATTTTTATATTTTTTAATAATGTGATAATCTAAAAATGATTAGAATAGTGAGTTAAATGTAAATAAAAAAATAGATTAAAATATCATTATCAAAAATAAATGACACCTTTAAAATCTAAGCCATAAACATGTTTTTTTTTTCTAAAAAAAAAGTAAAAATCGTGATATTCATTGTCATTATTTTATCGGTAAATTTGTCGTTTAGTATTGGAAATGTATCCAAACATAACTTTAATAAAACGTTTTATGCAATAACATGTGGTTTAACTTTGATTAATATATTTTAAAAGAATTATTGGAGGAGGACAAAGGGAGAATAATTGAAAAAAAAAAAAGAAGGAAGAGGGTAAGTTAGATTTAGAAGAAAAAAAAATCACAATGATACAGAAATGAGAATAAACATAAATAATTCAACGGAGTATGTGTTTTAAGAATTAGTGTGCCTTTAGTTTAACGGTTGAGAATTCGAACCCAGTTACAAATGATATTTAACAAATTTTTGTTATGTTTTGTTGATTTCTAAAAGTGGATTATTTTCAAAACAAAATCATAAAACTTTTCTATCAAATGAAATTTTGAGTTTCACTCAACGAAAAACTTAAGGTTTTTCTAATTTCAATTTGAACACATCCTTAAGGTTTGTTTGGTTATGCTTTTGAAAATTGATTTTGTTGCTTAATCGAATTATGGGATAGAGAAACAACGATTAATTATTTCTCTTTAAACGTGACTTTTTGATATTTAAATCAGTTCTGCATAAGATAGAATCGATATCAAAGATGCACTTAATCTCTTGTTGTCTTTTGCATAACCCATTTGAATTCTAGAAAGGGGTAATTTTTAAATAACCCATTTGTATTCTAAAAAGGGGTAATTTTTAAGAAATAACCTGATTTCAAGTGCTTCTTCAAACATCATACATAATTTTCACATTTGAATTCAATGGCATGTTAGTGTAACTATTTGAAAAACTCTCAGAAAAAAAAAAAAAAACACATATAGGCAAATTCTTCCAACATAGTTTCAGATTTCATTGCTAGTTCATAGTTTCCAACAGTAATCGAAAAGAGCATCACAATAAAAATGTTACCTTTCTTAGCCTGTAAGAGGGCACGACCAGTGAACGCCTCAGACTCAAATACACGATCTGTGTGGATACAAAAAAAGTGAAGCAGCCATGATCAAGATTTGAGAGATGAATAAAAAAGGTTGAAACTTTGAAGGAAAAGAATGTACCTGAAATGAATGGAGCAGCAGAGGCGAATGTGAGTAGGAGGAAACAACAGAGAATGGAAGAGAAGAAGGTATCGGAACCCATTTTCTCTTTCACTCCCTCTCACCCTTTTGATTTAAGATTTTTCCTTTTTCCTTTGAGGTGTGTGTTTCGTTTGTTCTCTGGTTTTGGTGAGATGAAGAACAGACATTATTGCAGGAATTGTGGTAGAAATCGAACGCGTTGTCAAGCTGGCAAACTTCCAATGGCTCTCCGCAACTTCTCTTGCATTTGGTAGTTTTTGGTTGTTTTATAAGATCTTCTTTTCCCCCTTTAAATAGTTATAAAATCTGTCATTTTTCTTAATTATAGTTGTAGACGAGGAAGGTCAGGGAATTATCACTAGATAATTTTTTTTTTTACAATTTTTATATTGTAAACTCTTTTTTTTGTCATATGATTGTTTTTTATCGGATGATCTTGAGTTCTTAGTTATAAGATACTTAACTAAATGAGTTTTCTTTTACATAAACAATTTTTTAATTTAGATTATCGGTTAGGTTTACAGTATTATCTTTCTACTTTATCTTTAAAATACGTTGATTTTAATATTTTAGAATATATTATAAAATTTCGATATATTAGATAGACAATCTCGAAAATTCAATAATGAATTTGAACTTGAATTTAATTTTATATGTTGGAGTTATCAATATTTACATTATTTAAGGTTCTAAGACGCGTTATTTATAATATCATTTCAAACATATCTTAGAATAAAGAACTAAAATTTCATAATTACCACACCACTATTTTAATTGTGTTTCTTACCATAGTTATTAAATTCAACCAACGCATTTGTAACATGAAAAAAATGCAATAATTAACTCACTTAAAGTAAATATCATTTTAGACATAAAAACTTAATTATAAATTGATGAACTAAGTGCTTAATTAAAATACAATCAATATAGTCATTAATGTAAAAACAAATATATTAAAGAAATAATTAATACATAACAGGGTCCATTTCTCATTTTTAGAATTTGAGGAGAATATATACAATTGTGTTGATTGTTGAAGAAGTTAGAAAGAAGGAATAATTAACAATTTTGGAAGACGTGTATATTGATTATGTTTATACATCCTATAATATTCCATAATAAGTGGTAGTGTCTAGTTATAGACTTAATCTACTATTTTCAAGAATACTCTAGATAATTTTAAATTTTGTTAACTTTTTTTTTCTAAATTTTTCTTTTATTATAACTTTTAGAAATTTGTATCAAATTTCACATTCTTCCTTAATGCAAATTTTAATAACTTTAATAAGCATAAATTGTAGATACTCAAAATTGACTCTTGGTAGTTACTTGGTAAAAATGTGTGGAACTTAATCTCGTATTTCATATTACTTAAGTTGAATTTATTTATTTTTTCCAACGTTATGAAGTGTACCAAGATATTTTGTTAGTTATTGAACTTCTACATGAGATTGTTTTACTAGAACAAGAAAGTTATTTCTCACAAATTTTTCTTTTTTTTTTCTAATTCCAAGTAGTATTTTTATCAACTTCAACTTTCTTACTAATAGTGAGCTTCTTTGTCTGCAGGTTGTAAGCTCTGTATAACTTTTTCATTGTGTGCTACATCCCAAAAAAAAACAAAAAAACTTGTATTGTCTTGTTTTCTAAATTATGACTTTTTTTTTTATCTAGAATATATATGTAATAAACAAATTCCAAAACTCTTAATTTATGTCTAACATCAATATTAGGATTATATTTGTTTATGTCTAACATTTGTCCTTTAATTTTGTAAAAATTAAAATTAGTTTCTCTTTAAAAATTTTGGTCCAAGTTAGTCTATCAATTTTAGAAATTCGTGAATTTAATTCTTTTAACCAAATTTTGATAAATTTATTTGATGTTTCAAATGCGTTTCCCATCTAATATTGAAGTCGAAATATATCAAACGATATAAACAATTCAAATACTATCATGAAATTCATTTGAAATGTTAAATAAACTTAAAAATATTTGTTTAAAATAACTAAATTCAGGAATTTCTAAAGTTAAGAAATTAAATTATGGCAAAGTTTAAAAAATAGACTAACTCCTATTTTTCAACTATAACGAAAAAAATATATATTTAACCCTTATATTATCAATGAATTAAACTGGTTAATATAAAAATTCCCAAACTTATTGTAAACATATATTAATTTTCTTTCTTCCCACTTTCACTTCATATGTTTTTATCTTTCTAATCACATTCTTTATTGCTTCTATACTTTTTTTCTTCTCTTCCGTCCATCCTAGAATAAAACCAAAGTAAATGTTTAAAATCTCAGTTGCAATTTGCTTTGCGTGAGGCAAATCTTCTAATTCTTTTTTTATATATAAAACATAATTTATGAAGGGATTTTTTATACATTTCTTTTTAACTGATAAAAAAGGAAAAGAGAAATAAATTTCTCTAGGATAAAATTAATTTATACTCAGGTTAAAAGTAAAAATTTAGAAATTTATGGGAGAAACTCCATAAATTAATTTATATGTAAGCTAATTTTAACTTAAAGAATTTGATTTCAATTTATCTATCCCAAATACTAGAAGAAAATCTTCCAAACAAACTCTTTCACCTAGTTAATTTCACTATTTTTTTTTTCATCAAATTTTTATAGAGGTCTTCTCCCTGCACCTCCAAGTCTTCTTCAGTACCCCCAATAATTACCATTTTATCCTTAATAAATTTTTACCTGCAGGTAGGTGAAAGCGGGTGAAAGCAGTAAATGATATTTACTGTGGCAATGGTGTATTTTTGCTTTGGTTTTTAACTGAGCTCTGCACCTCCAACTATTTCCACAACGTTTCTTCTCTCCATCGTTTGTTGTCTCCGTTTTTTCTCCACAATGCTATCGCTTTCTCAATTGTCATACGTGGTCCATGTGTTTCAAAGTGGTAGTGGTCCCTGCCTGTGCTTCATTCTCTTGTCACTTGTTTAAGCTGTCGGTTGTCCTTTAAGCTGGTTTGAGCTTCGTGTGCACCGCTGTTTCATTAATTTTATTTTTGAAAGCTCTCCTCTTTTCTTCTCTGTCAGGTTAGTCTCCTTCCAGTTTAATCATAATCATATTGAATGTTTTGGAATTTGATTTGAATGAAATGTTGTTTGTTAAGATCCGTTTTGTAATTTTTTTTTTGTGAAACGGATGTCGGAATCCGTTTCAAGGAAATGTGAAACGGATGTCGACATTCGTTTCATTATTTTTTTTGTTTTTTAATGAAACGGATGTCGAGATCCGTTTCAGAAAAATGTGAAACGAATCTCAATCTCCGTTTAATTATTTTTTTTTGTTTTTTACGGATATCGAGATCCGTTTCATATTTTTCTGAAATGGATATCGAAATCCGTTTCGCTATTTTTTTGACTTTTTTTTTACGAAACGAATGTCGAAATCCGTTTTAGAAAAATATGAAACAGATCTCAATATCCATTTTAATAAAAAAAAAAAAAAAAAAAATAAAAAGTTGTT
>Ga0214543_1001615_pt1 | contig 43869 bp, 44 predicted proteins | sample CNSS2metaG_FD_160094 | JGI IMG/M metagenome (GOLD analysis project Ga0214543, IMG submission 160094) | Root nodule microbial communities from cowpea collected in UCLA plant growth center, Los Angeles, California, USA - CNSS2 | ecosystem: Host-associated > Plants > Roots > Nodule | place: USA...
TAGTGGCGTGCTTCTCACATTTCTTACCATTTCTTTCCTTTCCATTTTATGTTTTCTTCTTCCTTTAATTATTCTTGGTTTTCTATGGTTTATGTGCTTTCCATTTCCTTTTTGTTTTGAATCAATCCATCATCTTCTTCTCTTGAGCTTTGTGAAAGGAACCTTTACATCTAGAAAGCTTGCTATCTTAATGTCCAGTGGAGATTTCACTTAGCTTTCTTAATCAACTCACCCCATATTCAATAATCTTAAAAAGGAACAAGATAATCCTTCATCATTGACTTATCTCTTTTAATCAAACAACACCACCTCGTTGGTTGTCCTAGCTCATCAGAATGAGATTGAAAAAAAAAACAATTCACTCTTGAGACTATGTCCCCACCTTGCAAAGGAAACAATTCACATTGGGTTTGAATTTAAATACTTTGATCACCACGAAGGCACCATACATCTGAGTCAATCTTCACTTGGTCGCAACTGTAGCAAAAAGCACCATCTCAACCTCAGCTTTTTCTTACAGACAACCATGACTCCTTTACCATATTAACGACATCAAAGAGTGCACGACCCTAAGCGAAACCAAAACCCATAATCCAATCACTACCTTTGTAACATGTATCTTTGAATTAGATCATATGTGCTAACCACTTTAGTACCAATCATCGCAAACACTCTCATAGCTACTCAAAACTTTTGTTTTCCTTTCCTCTTTCCCTATGCTATGACATTACTAACTATCCTTCCCTACAAGAACAAACTTAACTATGTGTTTCTTCTTCTGATACTTGAAATCGTCCATCTCATATCCAATGTCAAACCTTTCTATTTTGTGGGCCATTTTACCTAGAACATCCCTTCTACTCCTAACTTGGGTAACTGCTATCGCTAAGAAGATCCCACTACATATCTGCTTTCCCTATTGATTTGATCCCAACAAGGCTTATAGCTTGGGCAAAGCCTAGGCCCAAATCATGCTCAAGGCCCAATCCATAGCCATCATGCACCTTCAAGCCCAAGCTCATCAAGAGGCCCAATAACAAGGGGTATGCTAAAAAAGATCAAATTGGGCTTCATTCAAGATGGCCCAAACCCATATGGGCTTCTCACACTCTTCACATGGGCCAAAGAAGATGTGAAGATTTGAAGATGTGTCTCAAAGAGCAATAAAATAGCAATAATATTGGCCCATTATTTAGGCTTTGCTTTCTAGAATAATAAGTCAAACAATGAGTAGTTCAATTGATAAATTGGGCTTGACTAAGCCCAATAGGAGATTTGGCCATGAGCTATCAAAAGAGCTAAGGTGGACTACGTTGAAGTCAACACTTCTTCCTACACCTCATGGATCCAAAGCATCCAAGGGTTAGGAATGCTTCATCCTTTTCCAAGGCATCATCCAATGGCCAAGATCAAGCCTCCTTCTCCAAGCTTAATCTAAGGGCCAAGATCAAGGCCCACTCCATCCAATGGCTCTCCTCTCTCATGTGTAAATGGCTTCATATAAAAGCCAAAATTTCACTCATTTGTAGACACTCTTGAATTTTGCAATAGAAGCATAGTGTTGAGAGTACTCCACCCTATTGTATTTGAGAGTCTCCTTTGCTAGAGGATTGAATCATCTCCTCTAGCCACCTTCCCTTAGCTTTCTCTTAAGCTAAACCTTCAAACACCTTAGTAAAGCCAATGCTTAGTAAGAGCCTTAAACACTTGCTTCCACTCCCTTCAATGGATCATGTCTACTTCATGGAGCTTTCATCCATTCCGCACCAAGAGATCCACCACCTATACACTTCATCGCCTCTACACCTAACCTCAAACCTTCCACAATGTTCCACTTCAAACCTCAGGCATTGTATAGAGGTAAAGCCACGTTGATTCCTCAAACCTTGCTACACGAGCACGCACCGATATCTCTTCTCATACTAATATGTGAACTCAACTCTTCTTGTAAAACTTGTGGTGTACAATCTTAGAACTTGATCTTGTATCTCCCTCGGCCCAAAACGTTGTTTCTTAACTTTCAACATCATTTCTCCACTCTCTAAACCAAGACCCAACTTTGATCATCTATCGATATACAACCCTCTACACCTTCACACCCTTAAGATAAGAGATTGTCTCATAGGCCCTACCAATCCTTGTAAGGGTAAGTAGGTCAAGTCAACCTTGAACTTGCATTCCCTCATCGCTATAAACACCAGACACAAAGCACAGAGCCGTAACAGGACAAACAAGAACATACAAGGTAACACTCCATCATCTACAGACAACCAAACCTTTGGTCTGTCACCCTCCTTTTCCCGAACCATAAGAATTAAGAAAGGAAAACAACTTTTGATCTAGTCATGAGTGTGCACCCTCATCACTTTATCAAGACATTTTCTGTTCTTAAAACTTTTAGTTTCATTGACAAACTCGACTAGACTTGACAACTTATGCCTGCGAGGCATGACAAACCCACACCTTCAGGTCATCCTAAGAACGAACTGCTCTGATACCATTAATGTAACATCTCATTTTAATAGATAAATCTATTTAAATAAAACATTACATAAATTAAATATCAAACGAACGCAAGGCTTAAAGTATAAGGATCTTACAGTCATCTAAACATACCAGAAAGAAAACTAAGGCCTGCAAGTGGTACTTGAAGGAATGAGATCCAACCACAAGCCGGGCTACAAAGCGGAATTTCCATCACCCTGATTAACACTAGGGGTTCCCACATCTGCTCACATCAATAAATTGATGATCATCGTAAAAGGAGAAAACCACATACAACACACAAGAAAGCAGAAAGGGTAAGCTATAGTGAAAAAAGGTTTTATCATAATATTGCATCAATTTAAAAGTCCATGATACATAAATCAACCCAACATATAATAACCGACAAGAAAAACACTAAGACTCTAAGACACGGTTATCCGGATACATATAATCAGTCAAATTCACTGGTTTCACCCTACCACTCACAAGGTTAGCCTTGAAACATCTAAGGTCATTATCTTGCCAGAGACTAGGGCCTTCTGCTACTTTCACCACTTGAGTCAGTACGCTCTACTTGAGACTAACTTACTCTTTAGAGTGTTAGGATGCAATCCTTACTTGAATCCTTACTAAATTATATAATAAGGCACCACCACGAACCTTCATGGAATTACGTCTTAATCATGAGGCACCACCATAAGCTCCTACTAATAGGGGTCACAGAATTACATCCTAACCATGAGGCACCACCACGCAACCATCGTGGAATTACATCCTGACCAATGAGGCACCACCACGAAACTATCTTGGAATTATGTCCTGACCAATGAGGCACCACCATGAGATCTCACCTAGATATTCATGGAATTACATGCTAAACCACACCAAAATCATGTCTCGCCAACCAAGCATAAAGTTATCATGCATACCATTTTCATGCCAACATTTATAACCAACCATCCAATCATGTTCCATATGAAATATCATACTAAAATCATCAATTCCAGTCCCAATATATCACACGAGGCATATATGGCATCATAACTTGAACTGTTAAAAGCACACATTATCCAATCATATGAAGCATATTCATATACACTCAACTCAATATCTCACTCAGGCGAGAGGAATCCCTCCCTCATGCCACCTGCTCTCACCTGGGCGAGAATCAAAACAGAGGGCACGTCGAGGTCTCGCTCAAGCAAGACTACTCTCGCTAGGACGAGTGGCCTTTGCTTAGGCGAGCCCTCGAAACAAAGAAAGGGGGTGAGCTGCTGCTGCTCTCGCTTAGGCGAGAGCTTCTCGCTTAAGCGAAAGCTTTTATTTTGAGCGACCAACCCGCTCGCCTAGGCGAGTTCAGCAGAACTCACTACCATCGCTCGTGCAAAACCAGAGTCAAACCATCATAACATTGCAAGCAACATGTTATCACGCAATAAACAATATACATCAACCATCCAAAGTGTCAAACAAACCTGACATTCAAAATAACTTGAAAACAGTAAAAGCCTAGCTTCTCTTACCTAGAATACGTTAGCAAAAGCAACAGTGCCCCAAGAAAGAGCGCTACAGCTTCAGGAAGTAATTAAGGAGCTGAAAAACACATACAAGGATGAAGATGTGGTTATAGGGATAAACCCTATACTGTACAGGCGCACACACGATGAAAAGGTAGAAAAGGGATGTTCGACTTACATTAAGGGGGCTTCCGATTTACCCGTAGAGGAAACTAGCTCAAACCTTAGCATGATGCTGAATAGATAGAAGAGTGTGTGAGGAGAAAGGGTTGTCTTGCGAAATGGGGGCAGAATGAGAGGTTTAGGTCAGGAAAGGGGTTTTGGGCACCTTATGTGTTGGCCTTAGGCCCAACAGTTAAGGCTACGCCATCATAAGGAGCAGAAAAAAGTGGGTCTTATAAGAATAATTAAGGTACATGTTTTTAACTTTGCTACAATGCTCATTGTTGTATGTTATGGTTAATTGTACAAAGACGATGTGAAAAGAACTAATTTCTTAAGTAATCCATTGAAAAATTAAGATGATAGTAAATAGGAACTATCATCGGCGAAAAGAGTGGTGGTGGTAGCGCTCATTCAAAACTTGGTAGTCGTGGTAGTGGTGTTTTCTTTGACGAGGCAATGACGTCGCTGATTATTAATGTTTTCCCTAGGGTTAGACAAATCGTACTGAACTATACTGAACCATTAAAAATTGCATTGAACTAAGAACTTGATCGTCTGAAATGCACTTAACTAAGAACTTGTTCGTCTGAACTACACTAAACTGAAAAACAATTCAAACGAACTAAACTAAATTGTTTTTTTTTTCTAACAAACTGAACTTGTTTGCATTGCACTATAACATGAACTGAACTATTATAAGATGAACTATTTTACGAGCTGCACTATTTTTGAACTGAACTGCATTATTTTTGAACTTAACTACACTATTATATATATATATATATATATATATATATATATATATATATATATATATACTATACCTAGGCACATTAGGATAATTACACGGCCAAAACCGCCTAGGTATAGCCCCACAAATACAAACAGTACATGAGTAACCGGTCAAACAAGATCACATAGCAGCCGAAGTCGTCTACTGTAAAGGATAATACGTGATAAAGAGTTGCTAACTCCAAACTTAGAATATTATAAGCAAGGCCCCTAATGTCAACACGCTATCACAAGACTTGGGTTTGGCCCAGGCCCATCTAGAATATTAATGTTGGCCTAACGCAGCCAAAGGGGCCCAGCACATAAGGATGGCAACATAATTAATGACTCTATAAATACGCATGGACCCCAGCAATTAAGAGGTACGCTTTCATTAATTCCCTAATATGAGATTTGACTTTTGAGATCCCTTTTGCTGACTTGATCATCGGAGCCCTCTCCGCAAGTAACCCCCTAAGGGCCCAAACCGTATTTGCTAGCAGATGTCATGTGCAAGTCGAGAAGGAACCGGCTCGAGAGGTCAAGGATTGAGGTAAGGCATTATTTGTGTTCCCTAATATATCTTATTTGTCTTCACAGGAACAATATATAAATAAGGAAAACACATTTGATTTTAAGAGGAAAAGAGAAAACTATAATTAAAAGAGGCAGATTTTATTTTATGTTTGATATCTGAAAAAATATTTAGGAAATAAGGGTTGGAAGTATGAAATTTTCTTTATCATAGATAATTACATTAATTAATATAAATTACATATAACACTAATTTTTTATAAAATGAAAAAAATATTACATACTATTTTTGATAAAATGAAATAATTAATAACCATAAAATTGTCGCTTAAATCTATTATTATAATATAACCTAAAGAATATTACATACTTTTTTTTATTATATATGAAATGAACAAAAAAGCAATCAAAGAACAAACGAATTTTGTGTATAGTGTATATGAGATGAAGGAATACGATGTCGTACCTTACTAGCAAAGTGTGAAACACGAAAAAAACACTAAAATGCTCAGTTCAGTCATAGAGGATATTTAACTCGTCTAAATTTAGTTTTTAATAACTGAACTAGACAATAATACAATTGAATATCTAATATAACCAATTCAGTTTATTTTAATATAAACAATACAATTATGTGTAATACAGTACAGTGAGTATGGTTGACTCGTTGCCGGTAACCTTGCAATGAGTATGGATGAGTCGGCAACATGAGGTTGAAGACGATAATTGGAAAGAAACGGTCTAATTTTGGTGGAATTAAAGAGAATTCGACTTAGCGTTTTGCAGATTTAAATATTTCTTTATGCACCTCCACAATTTAATTAGCGTAGTCCCTTTGCTTTTAATTTGGACTGTTAATTTGTTTAATGCACTCTCCAATCCAATGATCCTCATGCATTTAATTTTATTTTACTTATGTGTTTTATTTCCAATTTTGTCATTTTCTCCAAGTTAACATTTCACACATTATATTTTTGATTTCATTTTTATTCCACCAATTTTATTATATCTCACTTTTTTCTAATAAAGATATTTAAATTGAAATAAAAATTAAGATAGTTTTCAAAAATGATAAAATTAGAAAAAAAAACATTAATTTTTTTTCTTGTTTAGTGTCTATTCAACTGTTCACGTCATATGATACTTATTTTCAAAATATTAAAATATAATAAATAAAAATATATAAAAAAACTTTTGGTGTCTACTCAACCGCTCGCGTCGCATGACAACCATTTTCAAAATATTAAACATGAAAAACTTTTTGGTTCTACTCAATCGCTCGTGAAGCATGACACTTGTTTTCAAAAATATTAAATTAAATTAAATCAATATTCCAATCAAGTTTTTTCAAAGAACTATGTAGTCCTGATTTCTCATTCTTGATGAGAATAAGTAGGACCAAGGTTAACCCTTGTTGGGCGGGTCCTTTTCATTCAAAAAAAAATTTTGGTTAACAAGTTCTTTATTTTTTGGGAAAATAAATATTTTAAAATAAACATATCGTTTTTTGAAAATTTAATTAAAGGTACAACCTTTGGACGGTCGTTGTAGGGTGCTCATACTTTCCCTACACGTAACCTACTCTCAAACCCAAAATTTGGTTTTCGTGCACTTTTCTTTATCTTTATGGTTTTTCATAGTTTTCGAAAATAAACTATGATGATGACTTCGATCTCTATTTTCAAATCTTAGTTTCGTTTTTTATGGAGCTCCAACGTGTGATGGAAGGAGGAAACTCCATAGGCGGCAAAAATGGAATGGAGACAAGTGTTTAAAGCTCTTCTAGCAACGATATTTGTAGTGGTGAAAGAAGAACTAGACTAGAAGCTAGGCTAGTGGAAGGTAGTTAGAGGAAATGTTGTAAGCCTCTAGCTTAGGTGCTCTCAAAATAATAGAAGAGTGGAGTGATCTCAAAATTATCATTCTATTAGAAATTTAAAGAGTAAACTCTACAAAGTGCCATATGACTCTTTTCTATAGAAGAGAATGTCACTAATGCACATGCACATGAAACTTTAGTTGAAATGACATGCATGCTTGGAGAAGAAGTCTCTCTCTCAGCCCTTGAATGCTCATGATGGCTTGGATGTGTGACAAGTTACTAGATATAAGAGGTAACAGAATAGACAAGATTAGGCACAATAATATTTAATTGAGAAGTTACTTTGGTTAAATTTACTATTATTAAGCTATAAAGTTCTTTCTTTTAATTGAGAAGTTACTTTAGTTAAAATTGAGGACGCCAACAAATTAATTGAGAGGTTACATTGATTAATTTGAAATCTTAAACACGAAATCAATAACAATAATCTTTAGAAAACCAATGATGAATCCTATTTTTCAAAATAGTGGAATCAACCTATTTTCTTTCTATTAATTTTATCTTATTTTTTATTTTTCTAATTTTATTTCTTTCTTCCAATTATTATTTTATTTGACTAACCCTTTTATATAGTTTTTATAAGAACTAATTTGTTAGAAATCAATTATGTGTTCTTTGGGAGACAACTTATGGTTGACTTTACCCTTTCAATTTTGTTGACTACTTTCTTAACATTACTGTAGTTGTTATAGATAAAAAGTATTAATTTGATTGTGCTAATGACAACATTATCAAATTTGACAACGTTCCATGAAATTTTTTTCTTTTTAGTTTTTTTTTTTTGGTTTTTTTTGTTTATCACTTTGACAAACCTCCTATAAACATTAGCCATGCCATGAAAGCTTCTCACCTTACTTACATTCTCAATAGTGAGACAATCCTTAATGGCCTTAATGTTTTCTTCATCAACTTGCAGTCCTTTTGAGCTAGTTACTAACCCTAGGAAACACAACTTCTTTTGTACAAAAAATGCATTGTTTCAAGATGTAAATGAATCATGTACAATTTTCAAGATGTACAACATCATATTGGCACATTGTTTCTCCTTCCTAAGCACTTTTAAAACTTCCTTAAGTGGCTCATGTGTGAATCATGTGTTTTGTTATAACAACAAACTTAGCAATAAAATTCTATAACACATGATTCACCAATCTCATCAAGGTTCTTGGTGCATTGGTTAGCCCAAAAGGCATAACCATTCACTCATACAAACTAAATTTTAGTTTTAAAAGTAGTTTTCCATTGATCTCCCACTCTCCCCATAATTTAATGATAACTAATTTTCAAATCTATCTTTAAAAAATAGCAAGCACCATGCATTTCATAAAGTAATTCATTAAGTCTAAGATTAGGATGTCTATACTTGATGATGATGTTATTGATGGCCTGACAGCCATTGCACATCCTCCATGATGCATCTTTCTTAGGAATAAGGATTACGGACATGGCAAATAGGCTCAAGCTTTCCCTAGCCTATCCTTTCTCCATGAGTTCCTCCACTTGCTATTGTATTTTTTTTGTCTTTTCTGGACTACTCTGATGGTATCGCGTAGCGGAATATTTAATCTTTGGTAAAAAACCAAGAGGGGGGTGAATTGGATTTTCATAAGTCTTAATAGGTTTTAAAATTTTTCTCAAAATTTAAATGATTAACTTAAAATCACAGTTCCTCTAAATGCAAGTGCAGATAAATAAAGAGGTTAAGGGAGGAAGATGCACACTGATATTTATACTGGTTCAGATCAAAAGACCCTACGTCCAGTTGCTAATCTCTTAAACAAAGAGATTAACTCAATCACTATAATAATCAGATTACAATAGATTACAAAAGAGTAACCATAAGAGAACCATAATCACTCAATCACTCAAAACACCTCTCTTGAACAACCATAAGAGATGAACAAAAAGCTCCCCCTGAATCACACAGAGGATGACCAGCTTTCCTAGCAACAATGCAACACTCAATCTTCTAAGAACTCACTTAGAAAAAGTTATCACTCACTCACACTAGGCTTTTCAAAGCTATTTTTTAAGAATCTCACAAAGCAACATTTTGTAGTCACATCACAAGAATTCTGAATCTTAAAAAGGTAGTTTGAAGTTTGGAAACTGAGTTTTATTTAAAGAGGTTTTCGCAAGCTGAGTTAGAAATGAAGAGTTTAGCTGAAACTGCCAAGGATAATCGATTACGCAAAATGGTAATCGATTATCTCATGTACAAATTTGAACAAATATTTTTATAATTGCCCATGGTAATCGATTACCAGAAATGGTAATCGATTATTTCAAGTCATTTTTCAAGAGCCAAGTTATAACTGCCAGTGATAATCGATTACCATTCGTGGTAATCGATTATCTTAAATAGGTAGAATTTTTTGAGTTGGTAATTGATTATCATAAGTTGGTAATCGATTACCATACTAATTTTTGCACCTAACTAGAAAAAGCACCTAACTAGAAAAAGTTTAAGTCTATTACAATAAGAATCTTTAAACATAAACTATATTGTCTTCAATATCTTCAAGTGTTTTCTTCAGCATCTTTATCATCATCAAAATCTTTTAATCAATCTTTGTCAACATACTCCTATAGGCTGATCTATTAGGAACGAATGCATCTAAAATAAGGTCTATGTTATTGGCACAAGCAAGCTTGAAGCAAATAATTGATAAAGCCAAGTGCGTGAAGATCACATGTGTTAGTTGAAGATTGATGAAGATACTTGAAGATTATGTTTTTAATGTATTAAATATGAAATAATGTGTTAAATGTAATGATTAGGTGTTATATCATGTTGGTAGGCTATATGACATAGGTTAGATGTCTTGTGTGCCTTAGTGTGTCTCTTTTAATATGTTAAAAAGGCTTGCAATATATAGTTTCTAGTATGAATGTATTCAGTTAGTTGAATTATTTTAAATCAATTGATTTCACTTAAGTCAAGTGAATTCAGTTGACTGTACGGAAAATTCAATCAAATGATTTCACTTAAACTAGACTATATATGATGTGTTTTCGAGAGCAGAGGTGTGATTCTGAGTTTTTGAGCACGAAATCTTATCATTCTTCTCTGGAAAACTCTCTCTCTGCAATACACAGCTGCAACGTGAAATTTGAAGATCTTGGTTGATCTTGGAGGCATTTTGGCTTATGAGTAGCTTGAAGAACACATGTATGGTTGGCTAGGGATAATTACCATCAGGTTTTGATGTTCTTGTGCCTCTACTTGTTTGCCTGATGTGATTTCAGGTCTATAAGTGTGATTCTTGCAGGGTAGTTAACTAGATTTTGGTGTGAGTCAAAAATCTGGTGAGTTTCTTTGTTCAAATGTCTAATCTTGGTTTTTGATTTGTAAAAATTTTGAATATAGTGGAAACTAGGCTTAGGTTGTCCTGGTAAATTGGATGTAGCTCTGTGATTGAGTGAACCAGTATAAAAACAATTATGCAATTCTCTTTCCCTCATCTCACTCGCTTTGAATCACTTTAAAAACTCAAGAAAATCAAGTAATCTACTCATTACTCTGTTTTTATGTGTTCTTGTGTAATATGAGGTTGTATACTAGTTAGTAATATTGATTGGAACAAGTCTTGTATGTAAAAGATTATTGTTTGAGTTAAATCTGCGAATTTTCTGCATAAATTCCCAGTATTTTAGCCAACTGATTTGTCATTTTAATTGATTGTTTCATAGCTCAAGAACAAATTAGTCTACTATTTTATTTTTTGACCGATTGAAAGTGTACTGGTCTGCAACTTTTACATTCTAACTTTCTAGGCTATTTGATTCAATTGAAAAGAGTTTTAAGCTTTCGAAAAACTTTTAAATAGCCAATTCAACCCCCCTCCCCCCCTCTTGGCTTAAATCACCATTTCAAACCTATAATTGGTATCTAGTCAATGTTCTGGAAAGATATTCAAGTTTGATAAAAAAAAATCTTTTGAAATGGCTGAAAATAAACTCCCTTTTGCTGAAGGTGCCTCTATTCATAGACCACCTATGTTTTGTTGCTTAAACTATCCGTTTTGGAAAATAAGGATGCAAATTTTCACTGAATCTATAGACAAAAGGATTTTGGATGCAATAGTTAATAGACCATATACTCCTAAATATCTTGGTTAAAGTAAGCAGGTGGAAAAGCCTTGGACTGAATGGATAAATGAAGAAAGGAGAAGAGTTCAATATGATTGCAATGCTAAGAATATCATCACTTCATCTTTGAGTATGGATGAAATTTTTTAGGGTCTCCCAATGTAAGAGTGCAAAGGAGGTACATTTCTAAACAAAGTGATTCAAGTAATACTTCTAAATTCTCATGTTATAATTGTGGAAAACAAGGACATATCAAGAAGAAGGTTGGTGACAGGAAAAATGAGAAAAAGGCCAAGGAAAGACGTGCCTACATAGCTTGGGAGGACAATGGTGATTCAACATGCACTTCATCTCAAGAAGGAAGTGAGGAAACAAATTTATGCCTCATGGCCGGATATGAATCATCCTCATCAAGCTAAGTGAGTCCCTTGTCATCTAAAGATAAAAATGACTATTACCAATTGTTGCATGACATTGAGGAGTTGCGTAGTGAGGCTAACAAAATTGTTGTCATGAATAATCAGCTAAAAGGATTAAATAGCTGGCTAAAAACTAGAATCAGAAATAGCCGAATTAAAAAATGTTCCTGCAGAGAACAAAAAAGAGATGTCAGACACAAATGTTATGTTAGCTCAATCCGCAATCTCCTCAGCTGGCTTCCTTCCGACTGGCATATACTATCTGTTGGTATCTCGGTTTGGACCGGTTTAGACCTGAGAGGGGTTACTTGCGGAGAAGACTCTGACGCTCAAGTCAGCAAAGAACTCTCAGAAAGTCAAATCTTGTGATTAAGGGATTAATGAATGCGTACCTTTAATTGCTGGGGTCCATGCATATTTATAGATTATTAATTATGTCTGGCCACGTCGTGGGTTGGGCCCCTATTTGGGTCATAGGTGGGCCTGGGCCTTAGCCGAGGCCCCATAGTTCGATTATCGTGGCCCCTAGGGGTTTTGTTGGTGATGCTTTGAATTTGTCAAGTTCTCGCTTAATTTTCTTAAGTTAGCGGCTTAGGCTGGTTGCTCTTTAGCGGCTTAGATAAGTTGCTCTTTAGCGGTTTAGGCCGGTTACTCTTATTCACTCAGCATATATATATGGTGATTATTTGCGTCCTTAGGAGTTATGTAGACGAATTTTACGGCTATAGTCAGGCTAAGCCGCCTAGGTGTAGTAAACCAGTCCCCCAGCCTTTGCTGGTGTATCTTTATCTGCAAAGGATGAGAAGTGTTGGTGTGTTTTTTGTTAGGCCAGCTAGGTGTAGTACACCAGTCCCCCAGCCTTTAAGTGTGATGAACAGTGTTAAGGCTTGGAATCTGAATAGGTTTGTGGTAGGTGGAGGGGTGGAAAATGTCAGAGGTCTAGTCAAAGGGGTTTTGCACCGTCATTTTATAGTTGGTGACCCTTGGTGTGCGTTGTGACGCTTCGTATGGCTTATCACTTTTGGCGGGAAGAGGTTGTAGCGTTTAGGAATCATGTCTATAAATGAGGGTGTTGTTGAATGCGTGCTCATGTTGCTTCATTTGTAAGAAATCTGAGATCAGTTATTTGTGTGCGTTAGAGTTGTTCGATATCTTCCTTATTTCCACCATCATCCTAAAAAAGAACAAGTATGTCTAGTAGTAGTGATAGGGTTTCCTTGTCGAGTTTGAGTAGTGAGCGGTTATGGGGAAGTAGGAGTAGTCAATCGGGCAGTAGTGATAGGGAGCCACCGGGAAATGTGGGGAGGATCCCTATGGAGAGAACAGTTGATGTTAAGGAGGATCTACTAGAGGAGTTGGTGGAGAGTAGTTGGCCAGCGAAGGTGGGATACGAGTGGGTTGCAGCGGATGTGCGAACGCAATACTCAATATTCCGGTGGTCGCGATTGCTGAAGTCGTGGCTGAATTGTACTCCTATCTTTGAGAAGGGCGCTCGAAGGGATACTGTGGTGCCAGAGAGGGTAAGTGTCATAGAATGTGTTTGTCACGGCTGAGATGGAGCTGCCAAGGAGTTCTTTTATATGTACATGTGTCATTTTTCAAAACTGCATATTTGGTTGCCATTTGACGAGTTCACCGTGGGAGTATTGCAGTTGTTGAATGTTGCTCCCACTCAACTGCATCCGAACAATTGGGCATACTTGCAAGCATTCTGGTTGTTGTGTATGGCCTTGTACTTGGAAACATTTCTACAAGCGTTCCTCTATTTCTTTGATACGAGGCCGAAATTTCGACTACGTCGTTATCGCTTGTAAGCCGACCTGGAATTAACAGATTGGATGCTTTTCCCCAATCTTTCAAACATTTTAAAGATGGGTTCTTTAAGGTGGTGGTAAAGGAAGTTGGACGTTCAAATTTTTACACCAACAATGGGAGTACTAAATTTCCATTTTTCTGGACCGGCAACCCTTAGAGATATAAGGGGATGGCGAGGGAGAAATTGTCAGTGGCTGACCGGGAGGTGGTGGATGCGGTGATGCTTTTTAGGGATAAGATGCTCACTAAAGCCTTAGTTAGGGTTTATAATTCGGTTCATCCGATTATTGATATTGAAGGTATCTTTTTGTATTTTTGATATTGAATGGTCTGATGGATGTGTGTTGTTCTTTACAGGTCACATGACGCAGATGGGAAAAAAGAATCTAACACTTTTCCAGACACTGCGAAAGGAGAAAGCGGCTAGAGCCAAAGCCGCTGGGAACACTAAAGTTCCTAACTTGCAGGAGTCACTGGTGGATGTGCATGTGCACTGTGGGACAAAGAGAAAGGCCGAGTTGCCGGCTAGGCCTGGCAGAGGCAAAGATGTGAAGAAAGTGCGGGCCACTTTGTTAGGGTCGGGGTCGTCTAGTGGCACAAAAGGACTGGAGGCTGGCTTGATTGAGTTGCCAGAGATGACTGTTCGGAAGGATATTGAGATCAATATGTCGAAGACGCTGATCAATTCAATTGATAGCATGGAGCCTAACCATCTTGTGACGACTATGGTGGAATTTAGTAGCAAGGCGCTGATATTGGGGCGTCGGGTTGGATCGTTATATCAATGGGAGTTAAAGGAGGGAAACCGGGATACGCTGGCGGAATTTCAAGGTAAAGTTGACAAGTTTGCGGAGGAGAAGGAAGCGTGGGAGAAGGAAAGGGAAGAGTGGAAATAAGAGAATAAGAGGCTTGAGACCTGGAAAGTATGCTGCTTGGATTCCGAGGAAAACTTTAAAGTGAAGGTTGCTGACCTTGAGGCTGATTACGACGAGTTGAAGGAAAAGCATGAAGGCCTAGAAGTTGAGCTCGAGGACCTTAAAGGTTGCATCATCCAAGAGCATATTAATGGGTTCTAGAAAGGCTTGAGGTAGGTGGCCTCTTTCTGTAAAGACGTCGATGTGGCGGATCCCAGGTTTGATGTGAATAAGGATGTAGTGGATGGCCAACTTATCAATGAAGCCAAAAGCAATCCTGAGGAGGAGGCAGAGAAGACGATAGTTGATGAGGATATGAATGCTGGAGAGGCTGTGGAGAGTGGTGATGACCAAACAGCTTAGGATATAGTTTTTTATTTTTCTATTCGCGATTAATCCTAAGTCTGTAATAACTCGTACAATATTTTTCCTTGCTTTTAATGTGATGCATATTCTGGATATATCTGTTGTGTGGTTGTTGACGATAGTATATGTGATAGGAATGCGCTTGTTGAAAGATGTTGTTATGTATTCAGTATGTTACTTCATATGCCGCTTTACTTGGATGAGTATTATTGACGTTTGTAGGGTAATGAGAGTACGTTTGTGTGTATGCTATGTGAGTTACAGTACTTGATCCGGGCCACTTACGTGTGGTAAGGGTGGAGAACTTAAGCGATTAAAAGTAGATAAAGGATGTCCGATCCAGCCCCCTTACTTGTGGTAAGGGTGGGAAACTTAAGCGATTAAAATTAAGTACAAGTGTTCGACCCAGGTCGCTTGCTTGTGGTAAGGGTGGGGAACTTAAGCGATTAAAATTAAGTACAAGTGTTCGACCCACGTCGCTTACTTGTTGTAAGGGTGGGGAACTTAAGCGATTAAAAGTGTGCCAAGGAGTAGACAAGAAGTAGATGGGAGATTAATAACCCTTTATTTTATTCATGAAATCTGGGGTGCCTCGTTAAAAACTCCCTAACCAAAACCCTCCTTAGGGAAAAAAGACCAAGTGATGAAAAAGAGTACACCCAGGGTTACAAGTATTCGGTACAATAGGTATCTTAACTGAAGTAAAATTTGAGATGGGATACGTTCCATGTATTGAGTATCTCTTCGCTTGATAACTGTTCAAGCTTATACGCTCCTCCTCTAGCATCTTCACATATTCGGTATGAGCCATCCCAATTGGTGGAGAACTTGTCATCCTTCTCTCTTGCGCTACTGGCCATTCTCCAAACTAAGTCTCCTCTAGCGAATGATCTTGGGCATAAGTTCGACTTATATTTTCTGGTCGCTCTCTGTTTAGCTGCTTAAGTGCGTATATGGGCCTTGTCTCTTAATTCAGATAGGAGGTCGAGGTGGGTGCTCATGTTTTGGTGATTTTGAACTGGGTTGTACAGTTCTTGGCGTAGAGACGGTTCGCCAATTTTGACTGGTATCATGGCGTCTGCGCCATATACTAGGTTGAAAGGAGATTCGTTTGTTGCTGATTGAGGGGTACACCTGTAGGCCCACAACACTTTCATTAATTCTTCCGACCATCGACCTTTAGCGTTATCCAGCCGGTTGCGCAATTCTACTAGTATGACTTTGTTAGCTGTTTCGACCTGTCCATTTGTCTGTGGGTGTTCAACAAAGCTGGTTACATGTTTGATGCCTAGGTCGGTATAGAACTTAGCGAGTTCTTTGTCTATGAATTGTTGGCCATTGTCGGTGATGATTGTATGTGGGACGCCATATCGGTATATAATATCTTTCTAGTCGAATTGTTGGACTTGTTGGGCTGTAATGGTGCCTAGTGGTTTAGCCTCTATCCATTTAGTGAAGTAGTCGATGACTACTATAAGGAATTTTACTTGGCCTTTTCCTGGGGAAAAAGGGCCGAGAATGTGCATTCCCCACTTTGCGAAGGGCCATAGGGATAATATAGAGTGGAGTTGTTCTTGCTTTTGATGGATGAGGTTACCATGCTTCTGGCAGGGTATGCATTTTTTGACAAAAGTGTTGCAATCGGCCTCCATGGTTGGCCAAAAGTAGCCGGCGCGGAGGATTCTGGTGGTCATGGTTCGTGCGGCGGAGTGATAGCTGCATATGCATTCGTGTAATTCTTTAATGATGTACTGGCTTGTTCGGCGGTGACACATTTGAGGAGCGACTGGTCATATCCCCGTTTGTATTAGTCATCGCCTATCATTGTATACCTAGCGGCTTTAGCTAACCAACTCTTGTTGGCAGCAGGTGGGGGATTACCGGTTCGGAGGTACTGGATGTAGGGAATTGTCCAATTGTCGGCTTGGTGTTGGGTTAGGTTATGGCATGTGTTTGTTGTGGAAGGTGCAGATAGTGTTTGTTGTAACAGTGATCGGTGTCGTCCTTTTAGTTTAGTGTTGGCCAGTTTAGATAATATGTCGGCTTTGAAATTTTCAAATCTGGGGATGTGTTGGATGCACACTTGTTCAAAAGTAGATTGGATGACGTTTCGGACCAGGTGATAGTACTATAGGAGGGTAGGGTCTTTGATCTGGAATTCGTCATTTAGATGGCCTATTGTGAGTTTGGAATCAATTTTGCACGTAAGCGTTTTGACACCGACTTCGCAGGCGAGGGATAGGCCGGTGAGGATGGCTTCGTATTCGGATTGGTTGTATGATGTTTTGAAGGCGAAGTAGAGGGATTTTTCGATGAGGATGTCGTTGGGGCCTTCTAGGACGATGTCGGCGCCTGCCTCTTTTGGGTTTGAAGAAGTATCAATAGAAAGTGTCCACTAGTCTTCTTCAGGGGTTAGTTGCAGATCGTTGACGAAGTCTAGGAGGCATTGAGCTTTGATGGGGCCGTGGGGTTCATAACGAATGTTAAACTCGGATAACTCTACGGCCCAAGACAACATGCGGCCATTAAGGTCTGGCTTTTAAAGTATCTTCTGGATAGTGTAAACAGTTTTGATGATGATGTTGTGGTTTTGGAAATAGGGGCGTAGGCGTCGCGCTGTGTGTACTAGGGATAGGGCTAATTTCTCCACCATCTGGTATCTAGTTTTAGGATCTTGCAAGGTTCAGCTGACGAATTATACAGGGTGTTGAGTTCCATCAACATCTTGAACTAGCGCGACACTTACGGTGTGATCCGTGGCGGTGATGTAGACAAGGAGGGGTTGATGAGTGTCCGGCGTATGAAGGATGGGTGGTGAAGTTAGAGTGTCTTTGAGTTTTTGAAAAACTTGTTCACATTCATCGTTCCATGAGAACTTGGCCGATTTCTTGAGTAGTTGAATGATGGGTTGGGTTTGCTCGGCCAATTTGGAAAGGAAGCGGGAAATGGCGGTTAGACGGTCAATGAGGCGTTGTACTTCTTTGACATTGTTGGGGCTTCGCATCTCAATGATGGCATTTCATTTCTCTTGGTTAGCCTCTATGCTGCATTGTGTCAGCATGAAGCTGAGGAATTTACCTTGATCGACGCCGAAGACGCACTTTTCGGGGTTGAGCCAGAGGTTGTATTGCCGTAATGCAGAGAAGACGGCAGACAAGTCTTGAGCGTGCTGGTGATGACTTGGGGATTTGACGACCATATCGTCGACGTAGACTTCGAGACATTTGCCCATTAAGTGGCTGAATACCTTATCCATTGCCCGTTGATAAGTTGCCCCTGCGTTTTTTAGGTCGAATGGCATAACTTTCTAAAAGTAGTTGGCGTCATCTGTAATGAAGGCAGTTTTGTTCATATCAGTTGTGGCCATGGGAATCTGGTTGTAACCAAAATATGCATCAAGGAAACTGAGGACTTTGTTACCGGCGACACCGTCAATTAACTAGTCAATATTGGGTAGAGGGTAGGCTTCCCTAGGACATGCTTTATTGAGATTCGTGTAATCGACGCACATCCGCCATTTGCCATTAGCTTTTTTGACTAGAACTACACTGGAGAGCCAAGTGGTGTAGTGGGCTTCTTCGATGAACCTTGCGTTGAGTAACTTGTCGGCTTCGATCTTGGCCGCTAGTCGACATTCTTCACCAAGCTTCCGTTTCTTCTGGGAGACATATCTGGCCCTTTTTTAAATGGAGAGTTTGTAGGCTGCGACTTGAGGGTCAACGCCGGGTAAGTGAGCAGCGGACCAGGCAAAGAGGTCAGTGTTGTTGATGAGGGTAGGTGTAAGGATTTCGCATTGTTCGTGTTGTAAACCAGTGCTTAGTTTGAGTGGTATAGTTTCATCGATCGGCTCGAGGCGGGCATCCCGGCCTACTCTGGGGTCCAAATCGTCTCTAGATAAGGCTATGTCAGAGCCGAGTGGACATTTAATATGGTTGGTTTGAAGGATGTGAAGTTGTGGGCGTAGGCTGGCCATGTAGCATTCTTGCGCGAGCTGTTGGTCGTCGTGGATGGTAAGGATGTCTTTTGATGGGGATGGAAATTCCATGGCCAGATGAGGTGTGGATACGACAGCGTCTAGAGTGTTGAGGGATGGTCGGCCGAGAAGGACATTGTATGATGTAGGCGCGTCTACGACAAGGAAACATATAGGAATTGTCTTGGTGTGAGCGCCATCGCGAAAGACAGTATGAAGGTTGATGTAGTCGCGGGTGGAGACCTTCTCCCCTAAGAAGCCATATATGGGTTCATCGTATGCAACCATGGCGGTGGTGGGGAGCTGGAGTTTATGATATGTCGCCCAATAGAGGATGTCGACTGAACTGCCTTGGTCAATGAGGACTTTCTTGACGGCATAATTTTCCAATTCAACCGTGATGACCATGAGGTCATCCTACTATTGATCAAGGCCATGGAAGTCATCGTCTGTGAAGGTTATGGGAGGCATGCAGCGTCTATGGTGGGAATGGGTTATGTGGTTGATGGATTTGAGGTGGTAGAGATGTTTCTCTCTGGCTGATGAGGTGGATCCTCCACTGGCGAAGCCACCAGAGATGGTGTTAATGGCGCCGCGTAGTGGGGGGTCGGTCGAGGCAATATTAGTGCGAGCAGGCTGGGGGTCACGGTTGGTGGGTTGGTTACGATGTTTGGCGTGGCGAGAATCACGGGGAGGACGTTAGTGGTTAGATCGTAGAGGGTGATTGTCTCTATGGATGAAGTGGCGGAAATGGACAACACGAACCAATTCTTCGATCTTGTCTTGGAGTGCTTTGCATTCTTCTATGGTGTGGCCGTTGTTTCGGTGATAGCAGCAATATTTATTCATGTCTGCGTTTGGGGGAGTGGATGTCTTGCGTGGTGGTGGGATGAGGTCGGCCTGCAGAGCTTCATCAAGGAGACGGGATCGAGGAACATTTAGGGGTGTGTATCTGGTGAACCGAGGTTGTCGGGGTTTTCTGGGTCTAGGATCAGGTTGTTAAGGTTGTGTAGGGGGGTTACCACGGATGGTGTACAATCGTTGCAGAATTTTGTGTGGAGAGTTTGCATCTCTTCCATCGGATGTAGTTCGCGGCGCGGAGCTTCAATTCATGCATGGAGGCGTGTGGGTGTAGGTAAACGTTATTGGCGAAGGGGCCGAGTTTGAGAGTGAGTGTCATACACTGAAGTATCATTTCCTAGTTAAGGTTTGGTGTGCGGAGGGCAGCCTTACTGAAGCGGTCGATGAAAGCCCATAGCTTCTCTTCTTGTTCTTGTCCGACGCCAAGAAGAGAGATGGTTGTAGTTTGATGTGGGCGGTTGCCGGCGAAGTGAGTAGTCAACATGTAGGAGAGGGTGTCAAAGTAGTCGATGGAGTATGGTGGCAGGGTGGTAAACCATTCGAGGGCGGGGCCTCTGAGGGTGGTAGGGAAGGCCTTGGAGAAACGACATTGTTAGAGGTGTAGAGGGCGACATTGGTCATATAGACTTTGAGGTGCTCGTCTGGATCGGTCTCGCCTATATAACGGTCCAGTGTGAAAGGTTCCCACTGGGAAGGGAGAGAGGTGTTGGCGATGAAATTAGTAAAAGGGTGACGGCGTCTAGGTTGTGTGGATGGTAGCAGGTGAGGGGGGATGGGATGGTGGATGAGGGTGGGAAAGGTTGATGCAAAGTTGTGAGGTGGGATATGGGTGGTGGGGAGGGTGGGAGGGATGTTATAAGGTTGGATGTGGGTGGTGGGGAGGGTGGCGGTAGGGGTAGGAGCCGCAGTTTTTCCTGGGAGGGTGGGATGGAAGTGTGTATGATGGGTTGAGAGGATGAGAGTTTGTTGAGTGGTGGTGAAGGTGTGCTGGATAGGATAGTACACGCTTTCTTCTTCAGTAGGCTGGAAAGCTAGGGACTTTGCGACGTCGGATGTTTCCTTAGCCTTTCCCTTTTGAGTGGGATCGACCTCGATCTTTCTCCTTAGACGTGAGTTTTCCTGTCGTAGTGCCTCCATTTCATCAGCACTGCGCTTTTTCGAATCAGCTAGTTCTTGTTGCATTTCGCTTGGCCGTCCAAGATAGCGGCCAAGTCCGGAGTGGTAGTAGTAGGTGCTACAGGACCTGCTTCAGCTTGCTTGTTAACTCTTGCTTTGCTGCGGGTAGAAACCATCTTCGAGAGGATATGTATTGGTTCGTAAAGTATTACTTCGTGTCCCACGGTGGGTGCCAATTGTTCCTGCGGAGAATAAATAAGAGATGTCAGACACAAACGTTACCTTACCTCAATCCGCAATCTCCTCAGTAGGCTTCCTTCCGGCTGGCATATACTATCTGTTGGTATCTCGGTTTGGACTGGTTTGGACCCGAGAGGGGTTACCTGTGGAGAAGACTCTGACGCTTAAGTTAGCAAAGAACTCTCAGAAAGTCAAATCTCATGATTAAGGTGTCGCAACCGAAATCGCGACAAGACGACGAACCAAAAAAGAAAATGGGTTTAACAAGAGATTTGGGAGTCGCCACCATAGTTATTCTAGAACACTATGGAAAACCATAAAGATAAGACAAGTCTTCGAAAAAACCAGATTTCGGGAGTCGGTTACGCGTAGGGAAGGTGTTAGCACCCTACCGCGCCCGCCCGAGGGCGGTACCTTTAATTAAAAATGCAAAGTCGATGTGGTTTTCAAAATGTTAATTTTCCCCAAAAATAATAAGACAAGAATATATAAAAGAAACAAAAATATTTTTTGGTTTTTGGGCCCGACAAGGATTGACCTTGGTTCTACGTATTCTCATTCAAAATGAGAAATCAAGGTTACGTAGTTCTTTAAAATATATTTGAAAAACAATTAAGAAAATGATTTGATATTTTGGAGGTGAACCTAACAAGGACTGGCCTTGCTCCTACGTATCTCGCGGTCGAGAATCAAGGATCACGTAGTTCTTAAAAGAAAACATATGTTGGAAAATGTTTATATTTTGTATTTTTTTTTAAATTTCTGCATTTTTTGGTGTTTTTGAGATTATTTAAAAAAAATGGTGTCACATGACGCGAACGGCTAGACAAACACCAAAAGAAAAGAAAATGTTTTTGGTATTTTTAGAAAATAAATGTCACACGGTGCGAGCGACCGGAAAGACACAATAAAGTGAAAGATAACATTTTGTTTAGATTTTTTATTTTTTACTTTTTTGCAATTTTTGGTAATTTCCAATTTTTTTTTAGAAATAAATAATAATAATAATAATAATAATAATAATAATAAATAATAAAATAACAATAAAAAAGAAACAATTTAATTAAGAATGATAAAAGTGAAAAACAAAATATGGGGGTGCATGAGTAATTAGTAGGAGATACATGAAGTAAATGAGGTGTATTTATTAAAGATAGGGTGCACCAAGTAAAGTATGGAACAAGCCCAAAATAGGAGTGAAAAGTGTGTGCAGGGGTGCGGGATTAGTAATTGTGGAGGTGCGCAAGAAAGTTACTAGAGGGGTGTGAAGTGGAACATGGGCTGCACACAATAACAGTAAACCAGTCCCAAACAAAATAAGGGTGTGATGCTAGCAAATAACAAGGGTGTGCAAAGAAAAAAAAAAGCAGGAACAACCCAAATTAAAGGAGGTGCAGAGATTAAAAATGGGGGTGTAGGAACTAATTGATAGTCCAACCCAGGGTGAACTTACGGGTGTGAAAATCAAAACTGGGGTGTAGAAGGCGAAACTGATCTGAAACATAGATTAAGCCCTAAATGAGAAACCTAATTAATCTAACCTACTTGTTCATTAATCAAGAGCCCTCTCTCTCTATGCCACCAACACAACCCCTAGGGCCTGGGAGGCGCGTCTGCCCTTTAGCCACCACCAACGACCTCCGCCGGAGGCTTCACCGGCGACACCATCACCCTTCACTCCAACTCGCGCGAAATGCTGCTGCACCAGGGTCTCCACCTTCACTTCTCTAGTGCATTCACGAGAGAGGCTGCACTGATCCCCTTCATGGCCGCGAGGTCCCGCTTGCTGGAGACCACCGTCAGCGATTCCAGTCACCGCCAGCGTACACGCCAGCGCTCACTCGCCCTCATCCTCGACTATCCTCTTCCGCGAGTAAGAGAGGTGCACGAGGACTCTGAGGCTCGTCACCACCGTGCCCGCCACCGCGATTGGGTCTACAACCATCACGCGGCCACACTCCTCTGCTTAGAGCTCTGGACCACCGACGACCTCGCCGCCGGTGAAGGTTTCTACTCCCTTATTCATCTATGTGCTATGATTGGGGACGACTGATCGGAGAAAAAGAGACTGGAATGGGGTTCTGATCCAGTGTGGCATTGGATTGTTGGGATGGAGTTGTGATTCTGTTTTTTTACTTGTGTGTTTTGTTTGTTGTTTTGGTTTTATGCAGGTGAATGATGAAGAATGCGAAAAGGGGTTAACTGACGATGGAAGGGTGCGTGACAGAGATGATTGGGCTATGGTGGGTTGTGAACAATAGTGAAATAAAGAGAATAGTGATATGTGTATCTGGACCTCTAAATGCAAGTTGAAACGGAGTCTTGATGTTAAGGGAGAATGAGGACGAGATAATGGTTGAGCTTTGGATTGATCACGGCGAACTGGTTTAGGTTAAGCGTGCACTAGTTTGGGTTTGGGAGAGAAAAGAACGGGAATCGTGCGATGAGTTCGTGGGATGAGTTCGTGTTTAAACATGCTTTTTTTTTCGTCACTCAAATAACAGCAAGCAACAGAGCAGAGCATAACCAGTTTAGATCATGAACAAAAATAAGCAGCGAAAGATAAGCAACGAGATAATGCAGTACATCATACCACATTCATAACACAACAAATGCAACATATCATGTCATTCTTGCGCAAGTACTCAATGCATAAATCTTACCTCTTGAAGCTCCTGGTTCTGTTGTTCTCCTAGCTTATCCTCTCTTCTTTCTCACTTTGTTGCTCTGAATATGAATTGGATATGAATTGTATTTGAATTTTTTTTTTCTTCCGCCAGTTAGCTTCTGTATTCCTTAATATGCTAAGAGCTTTTCCAAAAAATCCCCTTTTTCGTTTTTTCTTTCTTATTTATGAGATCTCCCTCCTTGTTACTGGTTGAGAGATGTAAAAAGGTGGGAAGTGGCGGTTGCTTCCCCCTTGCCCAATCTGCAGAGTCACTTCTCCCTTCAATCAATCCATGTAGATGCAGCCACTCAGTCACCATGGCCTCCCTCTATTCACCATGGCCTCCCTCTATTGTTCAATGATGCAGTTTCTTCTTTAGTTGGATAGGTAGCTACAGCTCAGCCAGTGCAGGTTCCAGGGTGCCAAAGAAGGAAAGAGCTAGGCAGTGTGCAGAAAAATTGAATGCTCTGCACCCCTTTTTCTTTACTTTTTTTTCAAATCTTTGTTCTACTCTCTCTTTTTTATCTTTTTTTTCTTTGCTCTTTTTCTTTTTCAGATATGTTTTCTTCTTTTCTCTTTTTTTTAATCCGTTTTTTTCTTTTTTTAAATCTGTTTTTCTTTTAAAAGAATAAAAATAAATAAATAAATAAATAGTAATAAAATGAAATAAAATAAAAATAAATATGAAGAAAATTGAAAACAAAGAGAAAAAAAAGACATAATATATGGAATTCGTCCCTGGACTTTAACTCAAAATTGGAATTCATCCCTGGTAGAAACTTTGATAAATTTTGGTCTCTAAACTTTAAAAATGAATGAATATAGCCCTTTTAATCCAATTTTGTTAACTTTTTTTAGGTTTCAAATACATTTCTCAGTAAATATTGAGTTGAGAATGTGTCAAACGGTGTAAACAACTCCAATATTTACTGAGAAATGCGTTTGAAACCTAAAAAAAATTAACAAAATTGGGTTAAAAGGACTATATTCATTCTTTTTTAAAGTTTAAGGACCGAAATTTATCAAAGTTTCGACCAAGGACGAATTCCAATTTTGGGCCAAAGTTCATGGACTAAAAACATACTTAACCCTAAAATCAAAGTAAAATAAGATAAGAAAGAAAATAATAATAATAATATAAATAAATATATAAGTAAAAATAATAATAACAAAAGAGTAATAAATAAATAAATAATATATATATATATATATATTATAATCCGGACAAAATTGGGTGCTGACATAAGGCATTAATGAATGCGTACCTTTAATTGTTAGGGTTTATGCATATTTATAGATTATTAATTATGTCTGGCCACATCATGGGTTGGGCCCCTGTTTGGGCCGTAGGTGGGCTTGGGCCTTAGCCCAGGCCCCTTAGTTCGATTATCGTGGGCCCTAGGGGTTTTGCTGGTGATGCTCTGAATTTGTCAAGTTCTCGCTTAATTTTCTTAAGTTAGCGGCTTAGGCCGGTTGCTCTTTAGCAGCTTAGGTCGGTTACTCTTATTTGCTTAGCATATATATGGTGATTATTTGCGTCCTTGGGAGTTATGTAGACGGATTTTATGGCTATAGTCAGGCTAAGCCGCCTAGGTGTAGTACAAAAACTAATTTCGAACATTTAGAAATGATTTACAGTAACTCAGTCGACCGTTCTGAAAAACAACTGGCTATAAAACCTTGTGAAAACTGCACTACTTTAAAAAATCAAGTGAAATATCTTTTGAAAACTTGTGCAAAGTTCACAAGAGGAAAACCAAACCTGGAAGTTGTTCTTGGCTCTCAAAATTGTATTTTTGGGAAGGCTGGACTTGGTTATACACCTATCCATGAAAAGAAAGCCAAGAAGTTCTTTAGTTTCTTTTCCAAGAGTGAGCCAAATGTTATATCATTAATTTCTTGCAACTATTGTATGAAGAAAGGTCATGTTCTTAAGAATTGTTATGCTAGAAAATATGATGTACCTAAAGGATTTATGAAATGGATCCCAAAAGGATCTAGAAAGGCATAACCATGTTGGAACTAAACTATTAAAGGGTACCATGGAATGATATGTTGTTTTGCAGGTCATAAAACATGAAAAGAAAGACCTATGGTACCTAGATAGTGGTTGCTCGAGGCATATGACTGGTGACAAGTCCAAGTTTGCAAAGTTGAAACTAAAGGAAGAAGGTTTTTGTGACTTATGGTGACAATAACAAAGGAAGGATACTTGGAAGTGGAGTCATAAGCAATAGAGCCTCATTCAACATCCACAATGTGCTTCTAGTTTAAGGACTAAAGCACAATTTGATAAGTATAAGCCAATTGTGTGACAAAGGTTTTAAAGTTATGTTTGAGCCAAACCATTGCCTTATATATGATGCATGTGGTAGCATTGTGTTGGAAGGAAATAGAGTCAACAATATATACTTGCTTAATTTGCACCATGCATCATTTAACATTCATTGTTTTCTTACAAAAGAGGATGATATTTGGCTATGGCAAAGGAGGCTTTGTCACACACATATGCATCATTTGAATTGGCTAAATAGAAAACAATTGGTTGAAGGGTTACCAAAACTTAAGTTTGAGAAGGATAGGATATCTGAAGCATGCCAAAGGGGAAAGCAAACCAAGGTTTCTTTTAAACCCAAAAATTGTATTTCAACTGAAAGACTCTTAGAATTGCTTCACATGGATCTATTTGGTCCTTCTAGAACTATGAGTCTTGGTAGAAACTATTATGCATTGGTTATTGTTTATGACTTCTCTAGATTTACATGGACTTTATTTCTAGCTGCCAAGAATGAAACCTTTTTTCGCTTTTAAGAAACCTTCCAAGGTTTTAGAAAATGAAAAAGGTTCTAAAATAACCTCTCTAAAAAGTGTTCATGGTTGAGAGTTTCAAAATGAAAAGTTTGTGCACTTTTGTAAAAAATATGGTATTGAGCATAACTTTTCAACTCTTAGAACTCCACAACAAAATGGAGTGGTTGAGAGAAAGAACATATCATTAGAGGAAATAGCTAGAAACATGCTTAATGAAACCTCATTACCTAAGTACTTTTGGGCTGATGCAGTCAACAGAACTTCATATGTTTTAAAATGTGTGTTGATAAGGCCAATTTTAAAGAAAACATCTTATGAGTTATTCAAAGGTAGAAAGTCTGCTCTAAATCACCAAAAGTATTTTGTTGCAAGTGTTTTATCTTAAATAATTGAAAAAAAACAACTTGCAAATTTGACTCAAAAGCGGATGAAGGTATCTTTCTAGGCTATGCTATAAATAGTCATGCATATAGGGTTTACAACAAAAGATTAATGATTGTTGAAGAATTTGTGCATGTTGTATTTGATGAAACTAACCAAGTGCAGCAAGATCAAAGGCCTAAGATTGAAGATGAAGAAGATATATTACACGAAAAACAAATTGCTGCAGAACTAGAATCTGCTGCAGGAAATCAGCCATTTGAAAAGGAAATTTAGTCGGCTGAAATAGCTGCAGACAACAACTTACCTTAGGAGTGGATTGAACCCAAGGGATTATTAAAGAACAAAATAATTGGTGATATAAAACAGGGAGTATCCACTAGATGCAAGCTTGTATTCTTTGAACATGTTGCATTTGTGTCTCAAATTGAACCTAAGAATGTGAATGATGGATTAGGTGATTGTAATTGGGTTGTTGCTATGCAAGATGAGCTTAATCAATTCACTATAAATGATGTGTGGCCTTTCGTTCCTAAAACTAATGAAATCAATGTCATTGGTACTAAATGGGTGTTTAAGAATAAAAAGGATGAGAATGGTAATATTTTTAGGAATAAGGCCAGGCTAGTGGCTAAAGGTTATAATCAAGAGAAAGGTAATGATTTTGATGAAACATATGCACATGTAGCTAGGCTAGAAGCTGTGAGGTTATTGTTAGCATATCCTTGCGTGTGTAATTTCAAACTTTCTCAATTGGATGTGAAACGTGGATTCTTGAATGGTTTCTTAAATGAAGAAGTGTAAGTATCACAACCCCCTAGCTTTGAAGATCACCTTTATCCTAATCATGTTTTAAAATTGAAAAAGGCTTTATATGGTTTAAAACAAGCACCACGACAGTGGTATGAGAGGTTAACCAACTTTATTTTATCTAAACGATATGCTAGAGGTGCGCTTGATAAAACACTTTTCATTAGAAAGCATGCAAGTGATGTAATACTTGTTCAAGTATATATGTAGATGATATAATCTTTGGATCAAATAATAACTCTATGTGTGAAGAGTTTGTTGCAGCTATGTAGGGAGAATTTGAGATGTCTATGATGGGTGAGCTAACCTACTTCCTAATGCTGCAAGTGAAGCAACTCAAGCATGGGACATTTTTTAGCCAGTCAAAATACTGTTTTCACCTACTAAAGAAGTTCAAAATGGAGGATTGCAAAGAGGCTGCCACCTCAATTGCTACAAACTTTCTTATGGATGCAGATGAAGCTAGACAAAGAGTTGATTCAACCAAATATAGAGGGTTAATTGGTTCTTTGATATATCTAACCGTTAGTAGGTCGAATATCTAATTTGATGTTTGCTTGTGCGCAAGGTTTTAATCCAATCCAAAGGAATCGCACTTCAAAGTTGTAAAAAGGATTCTTAAGTATCTAAAAGGGACAACTAATGTTGAATTATGGTATCCTAATGAATCTAACATTATTCTTAGTGGTTTTTCAGATTCTGACTATGTAAGGTGCAAATTGGATAGGAAAAGCACAAGTGGCATATGCCATCTACTTGGATCAAGCCTAATCTCATAGAATAGCAAGAAGCAAGCATGTGTAACACTACCTACTGTTGAGGCTGAGTACATATCAGCTAGACATGCATGTGCTCAAAGCATATGGTTGAAGCATCAACTCTTAGATTATGGTGTAAAGCTAGTGTAGGTACCTCTTTATTGTGACAATACAAGTGCAATCAACCTACCTAAGAATCCAATTCAGCATTCTAAAACTGAACACATTGAAATCTGGCATCATTTCATAAGAGATCATATTCAAAAAGGTGAAATTGAAATCAAGTTTGTGAAAACTGAAAACCAATTGGCGTATTTATTCACTAAACTACTTGCACATGATATATTTAATAAGCTTATAACTGAATTAGGTGTTCTTGACATGAAAAATGTATGTTTATATCTGTTTAGGTTGTTAATTTTATTAGATCATGTGCCTATTGTATTTAAAGTGGTAAAATCTGCATAATTTGTGAATTGTCAGAATTTCAGTCAGCTAAATTTGCAAATTCAACACAGATTTCACTTAAACTGGCATAATTTGCATAATTTGTGTTCTGTAACTTTTTCAATAAGCTAATTCTCACAAAACAGCACATATATTTCATTTAAATTGGTCTGGTGTGAATTTTTTGTGATTTGAAATTTTTAGTCAACTAAAACTGCAAAATCAACACATAGATTTCACTTAAAACTACCATTACATCAAAAATCAATGGTCTGGTACAGTTTTAGTCGACTAACTCTGTATTTTTATGTGTTGATTTCACTTATGCTGATGTGGATTTGTTTGAATTGATTTTAATTGAATGAACCAGTCAAAGTATCCATCGCATGACTATTTTAGACTATAGTAGCAACATATAACAACTATTACATCAGCTAAAATCAACTTTTCAAGATTGCATTGACCATAAAGTGCTCTAATTACATGATTTCCAATGTGCATGCATTAGATGTGAATTGTTTGTGAGTGGATTGTTCATAAAATGCATGGGAAACACATCATTGAACACTCTGATTCAAATTCCTTCACATTTAATTGGCTTTAATTCCTTGTACTGCATTGAAACTAGAAAATCTGTACAAATTAATTGTCTGGCTTTGAAAATCACCATGTTGATTCTATATATACATGCATAAGCATCAGGCATTGGAATTCCTATCTTTTAGCAAGAGCCAAACCTATAGTTCACCATGCTTAGAAGACAAAGAACAACCCCCTCAGATGATTAAAACTTCACCCCACCTACTCCATCATCGCCCCTTGCCTTAAATCATGGTAGGCTTGAAGCAGGGTTTGAAGGGCATGAAGATAGGATCCAAACTTTCTTGATTGAGATCATTAGGAAGCAAATCATTCTTCCTAAAGTGATACACATGTCATTGCTGAGGGCAGAGAATTTTGGCACCTATGAGAAACATCTCAAAGCTTAAAATGCACATCATGCATATTGCACAACAAGTTTCCGAGACTTGGATGACTAACTCCATAATGTTCATGACCTCCTCTCCAATTTCTATAATAGAGACAACCAAGGGATGAGTGAAGAGGATGGCTCATAAGTCATGCATTGCATTTTCCTATTGCATTTTGCGTATTTGTCTATCTGTTCTAGTTTTTTAATCAGCTATTTTCAAATTTCAATCGACTGATTATATAAGTCTCAGCTTTATGATGTATTTTTCATTTTAATTTTCATTTTGCTTTGTTTGTATTCATATCAGTTACCGTGATACACCCCTTTGTTACTATTTTAATGAAAATTTTCATCTTTCCAAACTGATTTATGCATTTTCTTTCATTTGATGAATCCAAAGGGGGAGAAAAATGAGTAAAATTGAGTTAAAATTGGAAAACCTAAAATAAATATGCTGGAACCATGTAATACTGCAAATTGAATATGAAATCTAAAGTTAGATCACATTATTAGTGATAGGAGGAGCATATGCATGTGTGATATGTATGTATGCTTGTGTGCTTTTGCTTGGATGTGTATTTGTATGTTGGTATCTTGTGTGTGCAAAAGCTTTTTTAGGTTTCTCTATGGATCGTAGCTCATCAATTTAACTCGAGAATGTTGGCTTCATCAATTCAGGGGGAGAATGTTGGCACAAGCAAGATAGAAGCAAAGAATTGATAAAGCCATGTACATGAAGATCACATGTGTTTGATGAAGATTGATGAAGATCCACTTGAACATTATGTTTTTAGTGTATTAAATCTGAAAGTAATGTGTTAAATGTAATGATTAGGTGTTATATCATGTTTGTAGGCTATATGACATAGGTTAGATCTCTTGTGTGCCTTAGTGTGTCTATTTTAATCTGTTAAAATGGGTTTTAACAAGTTAAAAGTCTTGCAGTATATTCAGTCGGTTGAAATATTTTTCAATCGACTAATTTCCCTTAAGTCAAGAGAAATTAGCTAACTGTACGGAAAATTCAATCAACTGATTTCACTTAAACTAGACTATATATGTTGTGTTTTCAAGAGTAGAGGTGTGATTCTGAGTTTTTTAGCGCAAAAATCTTGTCATTCTTCTCTGGAAAACTCTCTCTCTGAAATACTAGTTGCAACGTGAAGTTTGAAGATATTGGTTGATCTTGAAGGCATTTTGGCATGTGAGTAGTTAGTAATATTGATTGGAACAAGTCTTGTATGTAAAAGATTACTATTTGAGTTAAATCTGTAAATTTTGCATTCTCAGTATTTTAGCTTACTGATTTGTCATTTTAATCAATTGTTTCATAAAACAAGAAAAAATTAGTCTATTATTTTATTTTTTGACCGATTGAAAGTGTACTGGTCTACAACTTTTATGTTCTAAATTTCTAGTCTATTTGATTCAATTAAAAAGAGTTTTAAGCTTTCGAAAAAGTTTTAAATAGCCAATTCAACCCCCTCCACCCCTTCTTGTCTTAAATCAACATTTCAAGCCTACATTTGTTGTGTTCAATACCCCTTGTTGGAGGTAAGCCATGAGGAATGTCTTTAAGGAAGACATCCTCATACTCCTTGAGAAGTTGCTCCATACCTAAAGACAAGGAAGCTTGTACAGAAGACAAAACAATGTTGTTAGGCATAAGCAAATATAAAGGTTGTTTCTTAACCAACACTTTGTTTACCTCTTTTTCTCCCAAGCAAAAACTTTTATCACACTTTATATTTTTTACTTTCTTTTTTTCTTGTGTTTTTTTTTTTGGAATTTTTCTCTTCCTTATTTCTCTCTTGCTCTCTTTCCAGTCTCATCTTAATTTGATCCTCACAAACCACTCTAAAGATGTTAGGAACAACTTATACCCTTTAAACAAGAGAGAATATTTATTGGTCAAGCCATCATGGGTTACCTTTCTATCATATTTCCAAGGTCTTCCCAACAACAAGTGACTCGCCTCCATAGGTACAACATCATAGACTACCTTATCGATATATTTACTTATAGAGAATGTAATGTTCACCTGCTTATCCACCACTAGGAGATTTTTAGTTTAAACATTAAACCGGTTTTTACATTCACATTTGCGCTATAGTTTTTAATTCTAAATCTTTAAGTTTACCATTCCATTTATGTTCTTGATGTCCAATCTTGCACCAATTTAATTCTTTTCTATTTTAGATTTAATTTCTTGCAACAATTAGTCTTTCTTGATGCTTTATGTTCTTGGTCTCAAATTCTTGTTTGATGTCACTATTAGTTTAATTAGTTGCTTTAAGATTCCTATTTATCTCAACTCATGCATAGCATTAATGATTTCTTTTTAGCATTCATGCATTCCTTGTAGTTTCTACATCATTGAGCTTTTCTTAGAAGCATTTTTTTCTGAATTATATGCATACATATTGCTCTCTTCATAATCTAATTTCACTATTTGATTTTGCTACTGTGAATTGAATCCACGAATATGTCTATTCTTACTAAGTTGCATTCAAGCTCTGACTCATGATTTATGTTTTCAATTACTATTAGGGTTTCTTTTATAATATAGGAACATAAGTTTAAGAAAATCTAGAAACCCTAAAAGAAATCCTAAGCCCAAAAACATAAAAACATAAACTATCTTTTAAAAGAAAGCCCAAGATCCAAAAACATAGAAACATAAACTAATTTGCCTAAGAACTATCCTTCAAATGTACTTGAAGGCATGATCTTCATATCCTTTGAATTTCCAGTTGCTTGAACCATGATGAGGCTTGAATAAATTTGTTCTTCCAATATCTTGCTTCTTGCCCTTGTAATAAGTCCTTTAAATTGTAAAGGTTCATCTATGAGTTCTTCTTGTATGGAATCCAAAGATAGTTCTCTATTATTTTTGGTTGAATATTCTTCTTATTCCATTATTACTATATATTTGATAAATACTTGAATTATAAGGTTACACTTTATTTTAATGACATTATTGTATTATTATTTATCACATAATACTATTATATTATTTGATTACATATTTTTTTCTGTATAATTTGAGTATTGGTAGGAAATGTTTTTAGGTTTTCATATCTAATAAATTCATTTATTGACTTAGAATTGAAAAATTACATTTTTATATAGAATAGGAAAAACCAAACGGAATGATCAAAGAAAAATAAAAGCATATCATTTGCTTTATAGTTGTCTTTTATGAATACTAACCAAAGGGAAACAAAAATTTACTTGTTGTTTTCTCTAACAAGATGACTACAATATGGACCCTTTCTTCCTACACTTGCACAATTTTGACTTGCACTCTCTTAAATTTTGTATTCTAAAATTAGAATACAAAATATAAATCTACAACAATGTTCTTAATTAACATAGGGATTAATCTTTTAAACAGAAGCATTAAAACAATTTTGTAATCTTTATCCATGCAGAAAACATTTATATGGTATGATCTAGAGGAACTTTTGGGTGCTATTTTTGTAGTGTGGGTTTTCATGTATACTAGCAAAGGTAGTGCATAGCAAATTACTAGGTACAAGCATGTTGGGGAGAAGAGCTTCCACTTGTAGATGTGGAGAGAAGATAGGTACAAATTAAAAAAAAAAAATTACTTACCTAAAGGAGGGGCTGGTTAAGCTTGAGAATGTTGGGGAAAAGAGCTTCCACTTGTAGATGTGGAGAGAAGAGAAAAGGAAACGTTGGTTGCATGTTGGGAGAAGACAAAAGGAGACTTACGGATGTGGAGTGAATGAAACTTGCGGCACAACTGTAAGACCCGGGAAAATTAATTAATTAATAAATGCGGGTAGAAGGCGCCTTTATGGCATTAATTGTTGTTTATTGTGATGTGGAAAACTACTAGCTCAAGTGGTTGAGAGTACTTTGGTTTGTGTGAGAGGACTTGGGTTCGAGTCCTAAGTATGCCAATTATGTGTGATTGTTTTGTTATTGAATTTTAAGAATATGAATGAGTAGGTGATTGATATTGTAAACTTATGTTGATTGTGTATATCACCAAATTTGAATTGGCATGGTGGTTGTGCTTTGGCATTGTGGGTGGAAGGTCATGGGTTCAAACCTTGGTAGACAGAATTTAACCTTTATTTTTATTAAGCTTGGTTTGGACTGAATGTGGAAAGGTAGAGAACCTAGCAGAATGGGGGCAACCATTTTTAATACCCATCTTAAAGGCACCTATAAAAGCCCAAAATTAGGTACAAGGAAGGGTTTTAGCAGTGCTGGGAATTTGCTTGTGAGAGGAGCACGAGTTTGAGAGGGTAAACTGAGTTTTGAGGTGCAAGGGTTGAAGCAAGAAAGGATTTTGATTCAAGGGGGTTCTGCCTTCACAATTGTTGAGCAACCAATCCAGGTTAGGGGAGCTGAATTGAAATTATATGCTTTTGGTCAGATTGTATGCTTGGGATGTTGTTTTGCCATGAAATTTCGAGTTCTTTATGAGGGAAATTAGGGGATGTGTATTTGGTACTGTTGGATTGGGAATTTCATGTGAATTGGTGCTCATGATGACTATTTTGTGTTGTGTATGTTTTTATGGTATGAAATGTGAGAATGGGAGTCTGTATGGCAATTATACCTTGTTGTTTTGTGAGTGTAATGTTGACAATTGAATTGGTGGGTTTTGGGAGCGTTTTGGGTCGCTGATGAAGTGCTTGGGTGCGTAAAATAGTGTAGAACCTGCATTTCTCGCTCAAGCGGGTGGGGCTCGCCTAGGCGAGACATGCAGGGGCTCATGTTCTCACCTCACTCGAGGTTCTCGCTCAGGCGATGAGCATTGGTTTTAAGCGACTCATACACTCGCTTAGGCGAGTGAAGTTCACCTAAGCGAGATAGTGATGAAATGTGCGCGTGTTGAGCGCGACTTCTCGTCCAAGCGAGGGGTTTTGGGGTTTGGGCGACGAACTATCTCGCCTAGGCGAGAGTGGCTCGCCTAAGCGAGATGTCTTGGTTATGTTTTGGTGCTTTGCATGTATTTCAGCCTAGGTGAGTTTGAAATGTATTTTTGGGCGAGAGATGATCTCGCCTAGGCGAGATAACTTGATGTTGTTGATGTTCTAAGCTCGCTCAGACGAGGTCAGTTAGCCTAAGCGAGGCTGAGGGCTTAGCTTGGGCGAGAGGTCCCTAGCTTCAGCGAGTTTATGCAAGTTACTATGTTCCTTGTGCTTGTGAGTGTGTGTTTTGGCTGTTTATCATAAGGATAGATTGTATATGCATGTGGTGTGATGTTTGGGCTTGAAGGACTAAGTCCATTAGGGATCTGGGATGTGCTCGGTTGTTGGACACATGATGGGCATGGAACTGGTTGAGTTCCCATCGGCTACTAATGGGCGAGGATTCCTTAGTGTGGTGATTGCATGTGTCGGGCGCACGATGGGCAAGGAACTGTGATGTTCCCGTCGACTACTATCGGGCGAGGAGTACATAGTATAGTGATTGCGTGCGTGCCAGGGTCCAAGTGTTAGACTTAGATGTTTATACTACACGCGAGGAGTCTGTAGGGCAGGACTATGAGCGGGATAGGCTCATCGGGTTGGACCACGAATGAGTTAGTTTCGTGGGAGCACAGGGAAGTCCCAAGACCTAGTTCATGCATATGACTCATGAAGGACTATGAGGTCATGGTTGGGTGATTGGAAATTATGAACTTAATTATGTTATTTTGGGTTGGGAAGCATGTTTATTTCACATACATCTGTTTATATTTTATTATGCATAGCTCACCCTATCTGTGTGTGTGTGGTGATGATCGGATATCTTGTTATCCGGGAGCAGATGATGTGATAGGTGGGCCAGGAGATGCATAGACTCGGAGCGAGGGCTAGCAGGGGATATTTTGTATATACATATAGTATATGTTGATGATTTTGTTTTGAGAACTTCATGTAAATTTGGCGGGAGCCATTGCTTTTAATTTCATTTCACGAAATTTTGGATTCTTGGTTTTACGACTTTATATCTATTAAAGTTTTAAATTTCCCGTGTTTTTGGGAAATGGTTTATATTAAATGTGGACTTTATTGAAATTCCGTTTTTATTTATTTATTATCATGTAATATTCCTTGGGGATGTTACAATTGGTATCAGAGCAAAAGTTTTGAAAATATTTTTAAAATATGTTGGGGCTAGTGGGAAGTGAGCTTATCGATGTGTTTGTTTGTGGTATGTTGTGTGTTCAATTTGAAAAATTGTGTGGTTTTGTTTGACTAAGCGACTAATTTTTAACAGTTGTAATGTGGCGTATCCAGGCTGTGGCTGCTAACAGGAGGAGGAGGAGTAGTAGTGCTGATGACATCGCTGAGGCGATTCACCGAATGGTGGATGCGATGCAGCCACCCGTAGCCGCACAGCCCAGGACGGCGATTGCACCAGTCAGGGTGCCGACTGTGGAGGATTTCTTGCGCCACAAGCCCATTTGAGTTCACTGGCAAGGCGTCCCCCGATGAAGCGGATGCATGGCTCCGCTAGTGTGAGAAAATATTCAAAGTAATGAACTGCGAAGATGAACATAAAATTGTTGTTTGCTGCGTATTTGCTAAATGGGGATGCTGAATACTGGTGGGCAGGTATGCAACAACAAATGGAGAATAGTGAAGAGCTAGTGTCTTGGGCCAACTTTAGAGCTCGTTTCCTGGAGAAGTACTTTCTAGATACGGCGAGACAGGATAGAGATGCTGAGTTCCTAGCATTGTAGCAGGGAGACATGACAGTGCAGTAATATGTGAATAGGTTCGAGCACTTAGCGAGGTATTCCTCCCAGAACATTACAAAAGAGTGGAAGTGCTTAAAGTTTGAGCGAGGTCTTAGACTTGAGCTGAAGAGGGTGGTGACCACTCTGAGAGAGAGGAGATTTCCCATCATGGTGGAGCAGGCCAAGAGTGCGGAGAGCCTTGAGAAGGGCCCTGGTCCTATTGTGAGCCGACATCAGAAGAATGTCGCGGAGCTAGGCAGATGAAAAAGCCGTACAGCCGGCCACAGACACCCCAGGGTCCCAGTTGCTACTAGTGTGGCGGACCCCACCTGAAGATAAATTGTCCACAGCTGGCAGGTGGAGTAGGAGGGTCAGGAGACCGTCGCAAGTGTTTTATATGCGACAAACTGGGACACAGTCGGGTAATCTTATTCTTGAACCTTGTGTATTGTTTGGTAATTCAGTGTTGGTGTTGTTTGATTCTGGGCAACCCATTCTTTTATTTCTAATGTGTGCGTGGGGAGATTGCAATTGGTGACACGTGATTTGGGATGTGAGTTGCTTGTTTCAACTCCCTCCTCAGGTCAAGTGGCTACCAGTTCAGTCTGCGTTGGGTGTTCTATGGAGGTGGCAGGTCGCAGATTCAAGGTGAACTTGGTTTGCTTGCCTTTGGAGGGACTGGACGTAATCTTGGGGATGGACTGGCTGTCTAACAATCACGTCATAATTGATTGTGGACGACGCAGTTTGGTATTCCCAGAACATGAAGGACTGGAGTTCATCTCGGCTCAGAGGGGGATAAATGAGGCAGAAGCCAGAGCCACCTACTTTATGATAGTGGCTCATGCAGAAAAGAATAGTACCGCCGAGAAAATCAGTGTGATTCCAATCGTGGAGGAGTATGCTGACGTATTTCCAGATGAAATACCCGAGTTGCCACCGAGTAGGGATGTGGATTTCTCCATTGATCTCATCCTTGGGGCTGGCCCAGTATCCATGGCACCTTATAGAATGGCACTCGTAGAGTTGGTAGAGTTGAAGAAGCAAATAGAAGATTTGCTTGAGAAGAAGTTCATTCGGCCGAGCGCATCACCTTGGGGAGCACCGATACTGCTAGTAAAGAAAAAGGATGGTTGTTCGAGGTTGTGTGTTGACTACCGTCAGTTGAATAAACTGACCATAAAGAATAAGTATCCGCTACCGAGGATAGATGATCTGTTGGATCAACTGAGGGGAGCCATAGTGTTCTCTAAGATTTACTTGAGGTCTGGATATCATCAAATCTTAGTCAAACTGGAGGATGTGCAGAAGACGGCATTCAGGTCACGATACGGCCATTACGAGTATGTAGTGATGCCGTTTGGGGTGACAAATGCTCCTGCTATTTTCATGGACTACATGAACAAGATATTCCGACCGTACCTTGATCAGTTTGTTGTCGTGTTCATTGATGACATATTGATATATTCGGAGAGTCGGGATGTACATGCAAATCATCTGAGAGTGGTGCTAGGAATTCTCAGAGAGCATAAACTGTATGGGAAGCTGTCAAAGTGTGAGTTTTGGTTGGATGAGGTACAATTCTTGGGTCATGTAATGTCAACCCAAGGTATAGCGGTGGATCCAGCGAAGATTGAATTTGTGGTGAAGTGGGAAAGGCCACAGACGGTTACTGAGGTGAGGAGCTTCTTAGGTTTGATGGGTTATTACAGACGGTTTGTGGAGGGGTTCTCCAAGCTGGTGAGTCCCTTATCTCAACTCACTAGGAAGGACCAGCCTTTCTCTTGGACAGACGAGTGTGAGGTCTGTTTTGAGGATATGAAGAGGAGATTGACTATTGCTCCCATATTAGTTATTCCTGACACCGCCAAGACATTGGACGTATACCGTGATGCTTCATACCAAGGTCTGGGTTGTGTGTTGATGCAGGAGAAACAGCCTATTGCTTATGCCTCTCGTAAGTTGAAGGTGCATGAGAAAAACTACCCTACACATGATTTAGAATTGGCGGCGGTGGTTTTTGCTCTCAAAACATGGAGGCACTACTTGTATGGGGCACAGTTTCAGGTATTCAATGATCACAAGAGCTTGAAATATTTGTTTGATCAGAAAGAATTGAATATAAGGCAGAGGCGCTAGATAGAATACCTGAAGGACTATGACTTTGAGCTATTATACCATCCTGGTAAGGCTAATGTCGTAGCAGACGCTCTGAGCAGGAAGAAATCTCATGTGTCGGCCATGATGATTAAGGAGTTGGAGTTGATCGAGAAGCTACGAGATATGAATCTGGATTGGATGTGGAGACAGATCATATACGGTGCAACATGTTGAGGATCACTAATGAATTCTTGGATGAGGTTCGGGTGGAACAGGGTAAGGATCAAGAATTGCAGCATATCATTAGTGAATTGGGCACAGAGAAGAGAAAAGACTTGAGGATGGGTAGAGATGGTATCCTGCGATTCAGAGAGAGGGTGTGTATACCCAACAGTCGGGTGTTGAGGAAAATGCTCTTGGATGAAGGGCATAAGAGTCATCTTAGCATACACCCAGGTATGACTAAGATGTACAAGGACTTGAAGGCGACTTTCTGGTGGACTGGTATGAAAACTGATGTGGCAGACTATGTAGCATCTTGCCTAGTGTGTCAGAAAGCGAAAATAGAGCATCAGAGGCCAGATGGTACGTTAGAGCCTCTTGAGATTCCTCAGTGGAAATGGGACAACATTTCCATGGATTTTGTTACTCATCTATCGAGGTCAGTGAGGGGGCATGATTCTATATTGGTAATAGTGGATCGATTGACGAAGTGCGCTCACTTTCTACCTATTAATCAGAAGATGTCCCTAGATAAGCTGGCAGAGTTGTACGTTAGGGAGATAGTTAGATTACACGGTGTGCCTAAGAGTATCATATCGGATAGAGATCCGAGGTTTAGCTCGAGGTTCTGGCAGTCGTTGCAGAACACTTTGGGTACTCAGTTGAAGATGAGCTCGGCATATCATCCTCAGACGGATGGTCAGTCTGAGAGAACCATACAATCTCTGGAGGACTTATTGAGAACGTGTGTTCTGGACCACCTCGGGACTTGGAGTGATGTGCTACCACTAGTGGAGTTCTCTTATAATAACAACTACCATTCCAGTATCGGGATGGCACCGTACGAGGTCTTGTATGGCAGGAGGTGTCGAACACCTTTGTGTTGGCTGCACGATGGGGAAGCTGTGGTACTTGGTCCAGAGTTCTTACAACAGACCACTGAGAAGGTAAGGGTCATACAGGAACGAATGTGTGCAACTCAAAGTCGGTAGAAATCCTACGCAGATAAGAGGAGGAGGCCACTCGAGTTTGAGGCTGGCGACCACGTATTTCTCAGAGTTACACCTACAGCAGGTATTAGAAAGCATTGAAGTCGAGGAAGTTGACCCCTCGATTCATCGGTCCATACTAGATTACGAGGCGAATTGGACCGGTGGCGTATGAGATTGCATTGCCACCTCACTTGGGAAACCTGCACAATGTTTTCAATGTATCACAGTTGAGGAAGTACGTGGCGGATCCTACTCATGTGTTGGAGCAGGATGATGTTCAGGTGCGTAAGAACCTGACTCTTGGAGTTGGACCAGTGAGGATTCTAGATTCTCAAGTCAAACAGCTTAGAGGGAAGGAGATTCAGACTGTGAAGGTTCTTTGGGACGAGGCAACCCAAGAGATGACGTGGGAGATGGAGGACCTCATGAGGAAGTCTTATCCTCATCTCTTTACTGGTAAGTTCTATTTTCGAGGATGAAAACTTTTAAAGGTGGGGAATTATAAGACTCGGGAAAATTAATTAATTAAATAATTAATTAATTAATAAATGCAGGTAGAAGGCGCCTTTATGGCATTAATTGTTGTTTATTGTGATGTGGAAAAGTACTAGCTCAAGTGGTTGAGAGTACTTTGGTTTGTGTGAGAGGACTTGGGTTCGAGTCCTAAGTATGCCAATTATGTGTGATTGTTTTGTTATTGATTTTTAAGAATATGAATGAGTAGGTGATTGGTATTGTAAACTTATGCTGATTGTGTATATCACCAAATGTGAATTGGCATGGTGGTTGTGCTTTGGCATTGTGGGTGGAACGTCATGAGTTCAAACCTTGGTAGACAGAATTTAACCTTTATTTTTATTAAGCTTGGTTTGGAGTGAATGTGGAAAGGTAGAGAACCTAGCAGAATGGGGGAGGAGCACGAGTATGAGAGGGTGAACTGAGTTTTGAGGTGCAAGGGTTGAAGCAAGAAAGGATTTTGAATCAAGGGGGTTCGACCTTCACAATTGTTGAGCAATCAATCCAGGTTAGGGGAGCTGAATTGAAATTATATGCTTTTGGTCAGATTGTATGCTTGGGATGTTGTTTTGCCATGAAATTTCGAGTTCTTTATGAGGGAAATTAGGGGATGTGTATTTGGTACTGTTGGATTGGGAATTTCATGTGAATTGGTGCTCATGATGACTATTTTGTGTTGTGTATGTTTTTATGGTATGAAATGTGAGAATGGGAGTCTGTATGGCAATTATACCTTGTTGTTTTGTGAGTGTAATGTTGACAATTGAATTGGTGGGTTTTGGGAGCGTTTTGGGTAGCTGATGAAGTGCTTGGGTGCGTAAAACAGTGTAGAACCTACATTTCTCGCTCAGGCGGGTGGGACTCGCCTAGGCAAGACATGCAGGGGCTAATGTTCTCACCTCACTCGAGGTTCTCGCTCAGGCAATGAGCATTGGTTTTAAGCGACTCATACACTCGCTCAGGCGAGTGAGGTTCGCCTAAGTGAGATAGTGATGAAATGTGCGCATGTTGAGCGTGACTTCTCGTCCAGGCGAGGGGTTTTTGGGTTTTTGGGTTTGGGCGACGAACTATCTCGCCTAGGCGAGAGTGGCTCGCCTAAGCGAGATGTCTTGGTCATGTTTTGGTGCTTTGCATGTATTTCAGCCCAGGCGAGTTTGAAATGTATTTTTGGGCGAGAGATGATCTCGCCTAGGCGAGATAACTTGATGTTGTTGCTATTCTAAGCTCGCTCAGGGAAGGTGAGTTAGCCTAAGCGAGACTGAGGGCTTAGCTTGGGCGAGAGGTCCCTAGCTTAAGCGAATTTATGCAAGTTACCATGTTCCTTGTGCTTGTGAGTGTGTGTTTTGGCTGTTTATCATAAGGATAGATTGTATATGCATGTGGTGTGATGTTTGGGCTTGAAGGACTAAGTCCATTAGGGGTCTGGGATGTGCTTAGTTGTTGGACACATGATGGGCATGGAACTGGTTGAGTTCCCGTTGGCTACTAATGGGCGAGGAGTCCTTAGTATAGTGATTGCATGTGTCGGGCGCACGATGGGCAAGGAACTGTGATGTTCCCGTCGGCTACTATCGGGCGAGGAGTCCATAGTATGGTGAGTGCGTGCGTGCTAGGGTCCAAGTGTGAGACTTGGATGTTTATACTACAGGCGAGGAGTCTATAGGGCAGGACTATGAGCGGGATAGGCTCATAGGGTTGGACCACGAATGAGTTAGTTTCGTGGGAGCAGAGGGAAGTCACAAGACCTAGTTCATGCATATGACTCATGAAGGACTATGAGGTCATGGTTGGGTGATTGGAAATTATGAACTTAATTATGTTATTTTGGGTTGGGAAGCATGTTTATTTCACATACATCTGTTTATATTTTATTGTGCATAGCTCACCCTATCTGTGTGTGTGTGGCGATGATCGGATATCTTTTTTATATTTGATAACGTTGTCGTTGACGCGATAAAATTAATACTACTTATTTATAACAACTTCAGTATTGTTAAGAAAGTAGTCAACAAAATAGTAAAGGTAAAGTAACCCAAAGTCGTCTCCCAACGAACACGGAATTGATTTTTAGCAAGTTAGTTCTTATAAAACTATACAAGAGTTAGTCAAATAAAATTATAAAAATATGAGGGATAAAGATAAGAAGATAAAATAAGATATAAACAATAGTAAAGAAAATAGATTGATTCCATTGCTTTTTCAAAATAGATTCATCATCGGTTATCTAAAGATTGTTGCTCAATTAATTATTGTTGTAGATTTACAAATTAATCAATGTAAAGTCTCAATTAATTTGTTGGCGTTCTCACTTTTAACCAAAGTGCAGTCTCAATTAAAAGTGAGAACTTTTAGATTATCCACAGTAAATTCAACCAAAGTACAGTCTCAATCAAATTTACTATGCCTAATCATGTCTATTCTTTTATCTTCTCACCAAATAAAAAGCTTAATTAATCAAAGTAAAGTCTCGATTAATTTTAGTTAGAGTAAATACCTTTCACCAAAGTAAAGTCTCAATTATTGGTAAAAACTCTTTCAATCACATGAAAGTTTCTAAATAAAATCAAAGTAAAGTCTCAATTAAATTTAAAAACCCTTGAACTCATATGATGAACATGCATATAGATTTAAAATCATTACTTTTTACGTGATTCAAAGATAAAAGACTTAGATGAATTAAAACCTAAATAATAATAAAAAGAACAAAGAAATTATTTCATTCTAACCTCAAAATCCATAATGAAATTACCATGGAATCAACCCAAGAAGTTTAGTAATCAATGGAATACAAAATAAAAATAGAAGAATGGAGAGAGAAAAAGGAAACGAAATTAGGCCCCCCCTAAAGGGTTCCCAAACTTCGAAGTCTCGAGCTTGTCCTTTCTGCTTCTCCCTTGGTCTCTTTATATAGGAATTGGACTAGGCTTTTCTGTTGCTAAAATCTCTCAAATATCTTGAAAAAAAAGACAAAGATAAATATTTAAAAATATTTAGAGAGATATAGACTATTTGACAAATATAATTGGTTGATAATATCAATATCTAATATAATTAAATAAATTAATTAATTAAAGATACATGATAAATTATCACCAATTAGTATTTGTATTAATTTTCCAAATCAACCCTTTGCAATCTCCTTAAATTATCTTCTAAATAATCCAATATCTTCAAGATATATTTGTTTGTTGTGGAACTAAAAGGATTCAAGAAGATCTTGTCATATTTAAAAAGATTTGGTAGTTATTATCTTTTAATATTTTATGATATAATTAAATAAGATAATTATTTAAAAATATCAAATAAAATATCTAAAGATATATTTTTCCC
>Ga0214543_1001619_pt1 | contig 43852 bp, 27 predicted proteins | sample CNSS2metaG_FD_160094 | JGI IMG/M metagenome (GOLD analysis project Ga0214543, IMG submission 160094) | Root nodule microbial communities from cowpea collected in UCLA plant growth center, Los Angeles, California, USA - CNSS2 | ecosystem: Host-associated > Plants > Roots > Nodule | place: USA...
AACACCTCCTAGACATCAATCTTTATTTGGCCTCCCAATTAAAGAAATGTTTAAGGATGTAAATCTATGATACTTTCATTTACTAACTTTTTCTGCATCATGTATATATGAAATATATATTTCATTTTTTTAATGAATGTATATTTATAGACACCTACTAAAATAGTTTGTATATTTATAAACAACTACCATTGACTCCATCACGTATAGCTCATTAACTTCAAATCTTGATCAAATGTATTAAATATTAGTTGATATATAATTTTATGAATTAGTAATTTATTGTTTTCTTTTTCAACCAATCTATGTATACCTATCATAATTGTCATCGATTATTCTTAATATTATACGTATAGATACATAAAAAAGCGAACACACAGGCGCGGCAACGCCTGTGTTTTCGCTAGTTAACTTAATAGGATTCCAAAACTCAATACGTAAAAGTGAAAATAACTTTTAAATTAAAAGTTATTCACAACCGCACACCTCATAAATGCTTGCAACAATAAACAAGCGGTTTGCAATCCACATAAAAAACCGACTACTACATGTAAGCGAAAAGAATGCACGCAGTACGATGCAACACATTCCATTAATTCCAAATAAAAGGTTCATGCCTTTGACATAGCAAATGCTTTACGTGAATTTCTTCAAGGATGTACAAAAAACTTTTCTAATTCAATTAGGCACCCATTCTACTTGTAGTTAAATCACACACACAATTCCAGCAGCGAGAATCAAATCTCGTTTCCAACATGGCATTTAGATTCAATTTTAAAGCAGCGGAAAACTTAAATAACCATTCAAACTTTAATTAGGGTTCATAAAAATTGGAAACAAACATCACATAATAGGAGAATCATAAATCCTACAATCTTGCTCTGATACCACATGTAAAACTAATTAAGGATCTTTAGAATTTAGGATTCTCACACGATAAACATAATAGAGCACTAACCTTGATCCATGAGAGATCCTGTGAATATGCGTTCTTCAAATTTGTAATCTTGTGTGCTCTTCAACCATCGTTACCCAATCTATCTCTTTGTCTTTCTTTCTCTTCTCACAACGTTCTTGATGGGTTAATGTGAAAAGAACCTTATGGTCAGAGACAGAACCCCAATCCCTTTATAAACCAACGTCCATCAAGTTGGTTTTTATTTTATCTTAATCTTTATTTTATTTTATTATCACTTCCCATAATAATAACCAATAGGTCCTTAAATTTTATTAAATCACAATCGGGCCCATCATAATATTTCAAATGAGTCACTAATAGAATTAATTCACAATTAATTCTAACACCTGATACATCTCAATCAATGGCAAAACTTCACTTTGACAAAGGGAGCCACGACTCCCCAAGGTTTTTTTTTCCTTATATATATATATATATATATATATATATATATATATATATATATATATATTAAAAATATATTTATATATTTATATATTATTATATTATTTATATAATTTAGTTTTGAAAAGTTTTATTTAAATTTAAAATCAAGTTTTCTTTCTCTTTTGTAATTTATTTTACTTCTTTATTTGATTTCTTTCTTTTCGGTACCTCCATCTCTTTTTCTGTTCTTCTTTCTATTTCAATTTTTTTTATCAATCTCTTATCATTTTCAAAATCAAACGTCACCATAGCAAAATTGAGGACTAAGAACACAAAATATTTTTTATTTTTCTTCTAAATATCTTGTCATTTAATATTCTCATCAACGATGTAATTATTATTTTAGTTTTCTCCTATTTAAATCAGTAATCAACTTGAACTATTCCTTTCTCAATTTCTTTTCTAGTTACTAGCCAATTGAAAAGAAAATTAAATTAACTAACGAGTTAAAAAAAGACTAAAAGCTGAACAAAGAGTTAATTACTCAACTAAAAAAGGACGACAAAAGTAATTATCATAATATTTCATTAACAACAAAAATCAAATAATAAATTAATTAGACAATATAAGAAATTATTTAAACCTTTAATAAAACAAAAAAAAATTATTAAAAATTTAATTAAAATTATCGAAATTTACTATGAAAAAATTTATAAAGCATTACAAAGAAATTATTCATCTATCATTGAATTTATTCATGTAGCACATTTATAATATTTGATTTAATACTATTTGTTCCTAATATTTTTGTAATAATAATTTAATATTTATTTTTAATCGATGTGAACCTTATATTTTTTAAAAAGATTAAATTATACAACATTAACGTTATTATTTTCAATTTGTCTTTAAGATTAAACAATATATATGGGAATTATATTAGTAGCAAATGTGAATTCATCACCTTTAATAAAACATTAATGTAATAGAATTATCACATTTAGTCTTTTAAAATCATATAAGATTACATTAATTAAAAATAAATAAATAAATCATTAAATAGTTATTATAAATATAAAATCTAAAAATCTACTAAGAAATGTTCAGAGAATTTCATTGAAAAATAAGTTTAATGTTATAAGAAGGGAGTTGTTTGTATTGGTGGAAATAAAATAAAAGAGTGACGTAAAAGAAAGTAATAAGGAAAGAAAATAGAAGTGAGAATAAGGGTAGCGTAAAAAAGGTGGTGAAAAGGGATGTGATGTGAGAATATTGTAGTCGCAGGGTGTTCCCTGGGAAGAAGCCACGTAGAGTCCGTCTTTCGATAACTGAACAACACGAAGTTGAAGCTCATTGGGCCTTGCTTTTGCCGGGTAACCAATCAAAACCCTCCAAAATAACGCCACCCAAGGGATTCTGGGACCCACCTCCTTCCAATCATTCAATTCTAAATTTACCCAATCAATCTTACCCAGACACGTGGTGCTTCCTTCCCCAGCCTCCCTGCTTCCGCTATCATTGCACATCAACCTCACTCACTCATGTCCACGCGCCTCTCTTGCTTTCCCAACACGCGCTTTTACTCTTTTTTGTTTTCAAGTATAGATGGAGAAGAAAGAGATGAGGGAGGAGGCAAGTTTGACGGAGGCGAACGAGGAAGATGGGACAGTAGAGGAAGGAGAGTGAATGCAAGGTAGAGAGGGATTTGAGTGTGGTGAAGGAGAGGATTCACATGATTAGGGATGACAATACAGAACGATTGTCCATATTTGATCTGTTCTATTTTGGTTCATAAGTGGATCAAGTTGGTCCGTCTAATATAAAAAATGTAGGTTAATTTGATTGGTCTGGCCTACATAATGTTTGGCATGTGGGATTGTGAACCAACTAACAATCCATATAAAAATTTTATAAACTTTACTTTTATTTATGTATGTGTGTTTCAAGGAAGTTCAATAATTAATATAATTTTTCCTTTCTCATTGAATATAAAATCACAAATAATATGACCTAAATAACCTTTTGAGAGTCCCATTTGTATAAATTTTAATTCATCCTACATCCTCTAAACTTTATGTTAAATAGTTAATTACATGCACTATTTTTTACATTCATTTTTCAAAATTTTGATAAAATTATTTTTCTTATACCTCTTGCGGTTACCATAAGATGCAAAGTTCTATTAGAATTAAATTCAAAATGAATAAAAATTGTTCTTATCGAAAAAGAGCATAGATTCTCTAGAATGATGTGAAAAGGTTGATCATGGATCGAATAAGAGGGAAAACATTATAGAAGATTTTCTAATGTTCACCTCAATAAGAGTATAAAATATATGAATATATAAAGTGAGTATGTATGGCAGAAATTGAGTGAGTACTCCCCGTGAGATGTCCAAAACCAAGGTAAAAAAATATATGAACATAGAGTATGTTCTTACTGCAAACTAGATGTTGTAGAAAGTGTTCTACTAGAGTTTATAGTAAGTTCTTGGCCCATCCTACATACAATTTATAGTTTGAATATGTGATACAAACTCCTCTATTTAATAGAGATTTACATAGAAATTTTGACAACTTATTGTAGAATTTTTTTCTTGATCAATATTTGTCCTCTGAAAAAGAAAAAAAAATTATAATCTTTATGGGATGGCCAATCAAAACATTTCAGAAAACAAATAAAAATTATGGCAACCTTGTAACTTTACTTGAGCATAAAGTAACAATTTTATTTTTCACATGGTTTCACTAATTTCCAACAAAATGATTATCAAACTAATTATTTTAGTAAATAAGAAGAATGGAAAAAATGTCACCCCTCAAATAACATCCCATAAATGGCCAATATTAGCCCTTTCTTACATATTTGATACTTAATCTCAATATTTGTATGTGTTGTTGTTCAAAACATGGGATCTATAAAAGGAAATCGTTAAGAACTACATGAATGTAAACCTATTATTGCTAACTTCTTACGTACTTCATAAACTAGTCATGTATGATTTTTCTTAACAAATAATGTTCAATTAACTATCATAAAATACCCAATATCACATCCTTTTTATTGGGTCATACTAACATATTGCTTCAAATGAGACATTACTCTGACCCTCCTGTTATATCATAAAATATCTTCATAAATTCTAGTAATAGATATTTTCTTCCCATAAATATGATTCTCACATTCTAACACTACAAACTATGCTATCATGTGCTATGTCATGTCATAAAGTAAGCTCCATAATTTCTACCAAATCACACCTTACACAATCCAATACCTGATATTGCAAAGGCAAAGTTTCCAGTCCTAACATTATATGTTATGCATGATTTTCAAATAAAACATGAAGAAATTTACCGTTAAGAATTATATGGCTAAAATATAGAATTTTGAATAACGAATGCAATTTTTGATAAACTAAAAGTAATATTCTAGCAATAATAATCTTATATATATATATATATAAACGTTGAATAATGATCTAGTTTAATCTAGTGTACCTTTGTTTAATGGTAAACCTCAAGTTTTGAAATTACATGTTTAGATAACAATATAAGAATTAAGATAAATTGTTTAGATTATTCATTAGTACATGTATTTTATTTATGCTATATTTAATTTCTTTTTTCTTTTTTTCTTGGAGGTTTTGAGATTTGAGTATTGAAAAATATTGTTGGTGTAAAGATTGATACATTAGGTTATCATATGTTTTGTACGAAATTTGAGAAATATTTTCAGTGTAATCATTGATATATCAATATTGAGAAATATGTCTTGGTGGCCATCAATCCCTTTTTCTTTGGCTTGAGTCTTTTCTTTAGTATGGGACACTCAAACTTTAAGAGGGGAGACTTATATTTTCTTTTTCTTTGTCTTTGTTTAGTATTTCCTTATGTTAGAGTTCCGTAAAGTTGGCATGGTTGGATTATCCTTAGTTTACTTGTTGAACTTTGACTAGATTTGACTTGTTGACTATAGTTGACTTGACCCAAGTCAATGTGTTGACTTGTTTTCCTTGTTTATTTTGTAGGTTAAACATGATTAGGTCAAGATGATCACTAATGAAGGTGGATTAAGGCATTCCTACATGGTAAAGCATGATTGGACCACAAGGAAAGGTGGATGACAGAGAAAGGGCATAAAACATAAAGCAAAAACATAAAAAACAACTTGTACCTTGGTGGTACAAGTGTACCTAGCCGCATTGCAACACCCTTTGGCTAAAAATCAACATGGTTTTCCTCATTCCACACCATTTATTGGCTCATTTTAACATGGCTTCTAGAAACTAGGGTTTTGTAATTGCTTAACTACTCTTTAGAACTTTTGGTTTATGTTTAGAGGTCCCTAAAACTCTATATAAGGGGTGCTCCTAGGCATGTACAAAAGTTGATCAATTTGAGTATTATTCACTATATTGTGTCAACCATTTCCATGAGCTTCTCCTCTAAGGAATGATGACTCTCCTTTGTCCTTATTTGAGCAATCAAGTGGTGGCATTCCTCACTTATCTCCAAGGGTTGGTTAGCCTAATGTCCCCCTATATGAGTGGTGTGCTCCATTTACTCCATTATCATCTTCTTAGGCTTCCATTTTCTTCTTGTTTTCCTTCATTTTAATTCAACTTTAGTGTTATAATTGTTAGACAATCTTTAATTTTGTTAGATAATCTTTAGACTATATTTTAGATTATGGAGTTGTTTTTATTTAGCAAAGTGATAGGGTATTTTAAATTTGATGAATTAGATTTAAGTTAGTTGTTATTTTAGTCTGTTGGCGTATCTAAGATTTAGTTTGTTAATATGGCATATTAGATTAGATTAGATTAGATTAAGATTAAGATTTAGTTTGGTTTGTTAATATTTGGTTTGTAAATAACAATATAATAGCCCATTCTCTATCAATGGAAAACATCACAGTGAGTTACGTTGCATATTTTTCCAATAAAGTGGGATTAGAGCTTTATGCTCTAAGTATCGAGTGCGAGAAAGTAAGGAGGAAGAGTGAAACAGTGTGAGAAAGGAAGAAATGAGTGCGCCTGAGTGAGAGATGGCTAAATTTGTTAATGGTATGATGATGCTGCAATTGATGAAGAAAACCAATTATGATAATTGGTGTCTATAGATGAGGACCCTTTTAGGATCCCAAGACATTTGGGATATAATGGATACTAGGTACCAAGAATCCGTGGAGGACGCAAATAAGACGGTGGCCTATATTACCACGTTGAAGAAAACGCGAGTGAGAGACAAGTTGGCTTTGTATTTTTGTACAATGTTGCGAACTTGTCAAACTTCGAGAAGATTGCAAATGCCGCATCTTCAAAAGAAGCATGGGAGATTCTGGAAGTTGCATATAGAGGAGTGATCGCGTTAGACAAGCCTGGCTACAAACCCTTATAGGAGAGTTTGAATGCCTGAAGATGGAGGATGTAGAGCAAGTAACCGAGTACATAACTCGAGTAGAGAAGGTGGGCAACCAACTCGGCATGAATGGAAAGCCAATGTCGGGAAGCCAAGTTATGGAGAAAATCTTGAGATCATTGATAGATGATTTCGAGAGCATCATATGTGCCATCAAGGAGTCGAAGGATATGTTAGTTCTCTTAGTGGAAGAACATGTCAGGTCATTGGACACCCATGAACAAAGGAGATGGAAGAAGCATGAACCGCGTGATCAAGCATTACAAGCGCAACCTGATTTGAATGAAACTTGGAATACCTAGAGCCGAGGTTCTGGAGGAAGAGGACGAGGTGGCCAAAGATGAGGTGGACGTGACTAAGATGATGTTGAAGACAACATTGATCAAACCAGGCAACAAAATTTGCATGATCGTGGTCAAGAATAGGGTCAAGGAGATCGGTCCAAGTCAGAAGTGGAATGCTTCCGGTGTGGCAAGTACGACCACTACGCAAGAGAATGCAGATCGGCAATCTGCTACAATTGTGGCAAGGCCGATCATATAGCAAAATTTTGTCAAACTGAAGAAAAGGAGAAAAATCTTCTCATAAAGAAAAATGACGAGGAGATAGGAATTTTAATGATGATGCAAAAATCATATGTCGAACTCATGAGTTGTAAATCAGAAGCTGAGTGGCGTTTGGGGTGTGTGAAGTAGAGGAGATCAAGTGAAGAGCTTAGTCCAAGTTGTTTAAAAAGCATGATCTAGTATTTGGACTCTAGAACGAGCAATCACATGTGTGGAGATGAGATTTTCTTCAGCGAACTCACCATGATGGAGGTCGAATTAGTGTTATGTGGAGATGATTCCAAAGTTGTGATAAAAGGATGTGGAACAATCCGACACATGCAAAAGGATGTACAGGTTGGAGAAATCAAGGATGTATACTATGTTCCCGAGCTGAAGAATAATATTTTAATCATAGTTTAGATGGTGGAAAAAGGAAACTCGATTCTGATAAAGAACCAAATATTGTACTTGAAGGGCAAGCACGATCGACTAGCAGCCCGGGTAGAAATGAAGAAAAATTGGATGTACAAATTGGAGTTAAGCATCTTGCAGAAAAGGTGTTTGAAACGTGTGGACAGTGAAGGTGGCGCGGGATCCATTTGGAACAGTATGGTGGAGAAAGAGACCGGTAAGCAAATTAAAGCAATGTGATCTGAAAATGAAAGAGAAGACACAACTAGTATTGTCGAAGAAGTTGAAGAAGAAGTAGTGTTGTTGATGATAGGATGTAGCTTGGGGGACGAACACAAACAAGTGGAGAAGTTGGCAAGAAGGTTGAGTGTCGTAAATTAGTCTAGTAGCATGGAGACATCGTCAAGACGTGCAGATAGCTCGACGTAGTATATGGAGAACTCAATAGAGCATGTGGAGAGCTTGGTGGAGCATAACGCCAATTTAGTTAGCTCGGTGGGAAATCTGAATTGCTTAATTAAGTTGGTGGAGCAAGTGTAGTGCTTTCAAAAGAGCAAGTGATCATCTCGAAAAACTTAGCAGGGAGCCTAGGAAGCTCGTTAGAGCGTCTAGATAGCTCGGATAGCTCAATGTGGATTGTGGATAACTCAGAACTTAAACAATAAGTGTTAAGTTTGCAAGAGCAGTTGTGTGTCGAGAAGGATCTAAGAGTTGTACTGGAGGAGTAAGATGAGAAATGGCGACTTGAAATGGATGATGAGTTTGGTGTGGAGAAGGTGTGGGAATTGTCCAATCTCTTAAAGAGAGCTCAGCCTATTCAGAGGAAATCGGTTAATGACAATTTGGCCACAGAGACAATAAAGAACCTAACAAAGGGCAAGTCAACCAAGGTTAAGATGAAGTCGGTCAAAGAGAAAATGAAGTTGGTCAAAAAGAAGATCAAGCCGAACAAAGGGAAGATCAAGTCGGTCAAAGAGAAAAGCAAATTGGCTATGGAGATAGAAGATTGTTCGGGATGATAAAATTTAAGATTATGGGGGAGTTTTGTTAGATAATCTTTAATTTTGTTAGATAATCTTTAGATTATGTTTAAGATTACGGAGTTGTTTTTATTTAGAAAAGTGATAGGGTATTTTATATAAGATGAATTAGATTTAAGTTAGTTGTTATTTTAGTCAGTTGAAGTATCTAAGATTTAGTTTCTTAATATGGCATATTAGGTTAGATTAGATTAGATTAAGATTTGGTTTACTTTGTTAATATTTGGTTTGTTAATGGCTATATAATAGCCCATTCTGTAAGACCCATGAAATTTAATTCATTAAATAAATAAATAATTAATAAATGTGAGTAGTGGGAGCCTTTATGGCATTTAATTTTGACATGTATGACATGGAAAAGTACTAGCTCAAATGGTTGATAGTACTTGATTGTGTGAAAAGTACTAGCTTAAATTACTATTATTATTTTTAATAATATGCTTGACTATGATGAGTGATAATGTGATCCTATAATTATAGGGATTATCACGAAACATGAATTGGTTCAATGGTTATGCATTGGTTTGACATTAGCATGGTTATGGGTTCTAACCTTAGTAAATCTAAATTAAACTTTCTTTTTGCCAAAATTTTATTTGGCATGAATGTGAAGGGGTAGAGAAAACACTAGCTGAAGCCACAGGAGGCTGGAAAAACAGTCCATAATTACCAGTTGAATAGCAATTACCATCACTATTAAACTCCATTTCGTTTTGGCTAATTAACCATCATTAAGATCTAATTAAAAGACCAATTAGAGGTGAGGAAAAGGGTTTTTTTAGTCTATCATTGTTTTGCACTTTAGAGAGAAAATTCAGAGTGAATTGGGTGTTGTTGAGTGAAGCATTGAGGCTGAATTGAAGAGAACTAAGGAAGGCTATTGGAAGCAAGGAAGAATCAAGGGTTATTCAAAGTTTAAGCAAGGAAATTCCAGGTTAGGGGAGTTAAACCATTTTCTTAAATTGTATCTTTTAATTGGTATGAAAAGCATGTGCAATTGGATGTATATAACCTGTAATTTTTATGAATTTTGCGTTTCTGGAAATTTTCCAGAAACCGCCTAGCGGGCTATTCATAGCCACCAGGTGACTCATGCATTTAGAGTGGTTTCTGGGTTCCTGAGGGAGGAACAGCCTGGCGGCACAACCCTAACTGCCAAGCAACACACGTTGCTTACCCAGTTTTTTGGATTCTGGTTGAATTGCATGGTGGGGATGAACACCCGCAAGGTGTTACGAGTCAATTTTGACTTGATTTTGATGTTCTGAAGTGTTTGGGTTGATTCTGAATCAGGAAACATGGGGTTCTATAGATTGTTTGTTGTTGAGTGTCCTATATTGTTGAATTACATGAGATTTGAAGTTAAAAATCGATGAAATTGTTGTGAAAGCTAGTTTAGGGTCGAAATCCTTGAGTTTGATATTACCTCGAATAATGGGTGTTTAAATTGATCTGGGAAACGATAATGAATGTGCTCTGGTTGCGAATTATTGTTATTATGAGCGAGATTAAGTGGGAATGGATGGGGATTCGCGAGTAAAGGAAAACTGGGAAAAAATTGGGGTTTCTCAGGTGCATGAGTTTATGGAAAATCTCCAAAATTCTATGCACCGCCTGCCGACACTTGCATGGCCGCCAGGGGACGGGCGCCAGCACAGAAGAGTGGATCCTTGCGTGGCTGCAGGAATTTCCGGAAATTCTGAGATTTTTGGTGAATCAAGTTCTTGTTACCTGTGTTATTGTAAATGTTAGTTGGGTAAAAGTCTTTAGTACTGATATGTGTAAATTAGAAGTTGAAGTTTGTGACTACTAATGGAAAGAACAGGTTATGATAATGCAGTTGGAGATATAGTTGAATGAAAATGGTTAGTGCAGGGGTTGGTTGCAGGTAGGGTAATGATATTCCCAGTTTTACCTTATAAACAAGTTGGTTAGAGGTATGTATAGAGAAGTTGAGGGAACGATAATTAGTAATATAGTAAGTATGATATCATGTAAAGTTGAAGTGCTGCTAGGATCATAAAAGAAGAGGTATGTATTGGTTGGCAGAAAACACAGGGGTATTACCTAACATTTTTATATAGCCTCATGGAATGGAAATTTGAGATGAATCTAGTACATAAATTATAAGTGAATTGGGTATATTCTGCAGGAATAAGGTTGACCTTAAGGAGGCATAATTTTTGGTACACTTGGGTGGTTGAACATAAATGGAAGTAGGAGACTTAATAATGGATTGGCCACTAGACAAGTAATACCAATAAAGTGGGTAGTGAATTATAAGCCTTGATGTATCGAATGAGGGGTGGAATTAATAATGGATTGTGCAGGTTCTGATATGACGCCTGGCGGCGGTATTAGACCATCAGGCGATAGCGACCAATTCAGAGAGGCACTGGATGTGTGGCGCTTGGCGGTGAAGGACATTCCGCCAGGCGATACATGCAGACAGTGGGCACCAGAGGCGCTTTGCGCCTGGCAGTACACGTCCCCTGCTAGGTGGTCTAGAAGTGTAGGGCGCCTAGCGCCTCGGGAGCAGCGCCAGACGATAATGCTGCAACAGGATGGTGTTATGCTTGCTTTGTGGTGCGTGGTCTACAATGTTTCTAGGATATCTCGAAGGTCGACTTGCTGGTGTTCCTTGAGTTGTGGCTCGAAACGTATCCCTTGAGTTGTGGCTCGGGATAGGGATTAAGCACGTGATATTCCTTGAGTTGTGGCTCGGAATGGCATCCCTCGAGTTGTGGCTCGGGATGGTGGATGAACACGAGGAACTCTTGAGTTGTGGCTCGGGTTGGCGAGTGTTGCCGGTGTGAGTGTGCGAATTATGGCTCGTACGACGGGTCTAGATAGATTGCCCTCCTTGGTATAACCAACGAGTTTGGTAGTCTTGGGAGGTTACAAACTATGTTCGTATTGGGAACTCCACATGGCATTACGGTGTTTGATTCGTAGCATAGTTTCCCGCACGTGCTCTCTCGGTTGTGACCGGTAGGTGTGACAGCAAGACATCTTGAGGTACTCACTAGAAGATGTAGAACACGGATAACATGGTTGTGGCCATCTAGTATTGAATCAAAGGATGGAATTCGTTTGGTGTAATTGTGTGATATATATATATATATATATATATATATATATATATATATATATATATATATATATATATATATATATATAAATGTGTTATATATATATATGTGTGTGTGTGTGTTTTATTCTGTTAGCTCACCGTATCTGCTTGTGTATGGCGATGATCGTGTACACGGTATACAGGAGCAAATGGTGTTGCCGGTGGATCTGGTTAGGCTTAGAGCTGGAGCAGGGCTAGACTGGGATTCAGATTTTATTCAGAGTTTTTATTATGTTTTGGAACATTTGTAATACTTTATATCGTTAAACTTGGATATTGTATTTAAGTTTTATAAAGTTTGGATTCAATTATTTTATGATCGAATAAAGTTTTAAATTTCCCGCGTTTTTGGGAAATGATGTTTTAATAAATGAAGCTGATGTAATATTTCTTTACTTTATTATCTAAATTCGTAATATCTGGTCGAGATGTTACACATTCTCTATCAATGGAAAACACCACAGTGAGTTACGTTGCATATTCTTCTAGTGTTTGTGCGTTTTTCCAACAATAATGTTCATTTTGATTTGTTTCTTTGTTCTAGTCACTCATTTCCCTCTATTGAACCTTTAGAAATGAACTTTCACATCTGAATAGCTTGCTATCTTAATGTCCAATGGGGATTTTCTCTAGGTTTTCCTAATAATCTTAACACCATATTTAACAAAGTTAAAATGAACATGCATCATATGGGCTAGGTAGATAAATGGTAATGTTATTGGTGCTACATGTGTGTGGGTTTCAACTGGTGTCTACTACATTGAACCCTACTCTTCTTAGCATTGCTTCAACAAACTTGTTCATGAAGACATTGTTCTTCAAACTTGCAACTAGATTGAATCTTGAAACCCTCTTGCATTTGCTCATAAATGCATTAGAAGTTCTAATTCTGTTCCTGAAATTGGAGTCAGAAAAATAAACTCAAAACTCGGTTATTCACATGTGAAATTTTAACCAACTTTTGTAGGTTGTTAATTATTACCTTCTTGCTGAATGATCCAAATAAAACTCAGGCTTTAACACAACACAAAAAGATGGTGAGTTTCAATCAAGATCAACTAGTTGGCTATCAATTTCTTTAGTTAGACGTGTCTTCAACATTTTGATTGTTTCTTGAGTGGTAAATAATATTCTTGTAGTTAATTGGCTTGCTATGAATCGACACAATTAGTTATTTATTTTTGGTTCAGGTTCTGCTCTTGTTGGCATAGAAATTGAGCAAGAAGAAACAAAAGCAACTGATAAGGGTGTGGCAGAAAAAGTCTCACAGAAAACTAAAATTCAGAACACTGAAGATCACTTGGATTATGCTATTATCTCAACACCATTATGACTTTCCAGGTTTGATATACTCTAACTTTTTTTCGGCTAAGATATTGAACTAAAGTGAGGCCCTTATTGATGGATATTAGTTCATTTCCACAGGACAAACCTTTGTTTATGTTGCCCTCTTTTTCAAAGGGAAAGGCACAAAGATCCTTTGTTACCACCATCTCAGGCTCTGCATTGTTTGCTAGCTGAAATCTTGTGAAACCAAACTCTCTTGGTCTCAATCTAAGCATTTTCAAACTATCCTATATGATGAAATGTTGGATATTCTTCTAGAAGGACTCGCATTGGGTCTTTAACTAGGGCCATGGCTAGGAGAATGGAAGAGGAAGAAGGACCTCAAAGAACTCTACTTTTGTAGAGTGTGTTTTATTAGCTTGTCTTTTCCTTCTCTTGGTTTTGTGAAAAATATGAAGAATTCATTTTTGTAGGCCTTGTATTTTGGCAAAGCTTACATTTCTTTACAAAGTGTGCAATTTGGGTTGTCTAACATAAGTTCTTGTGTCACCAGGCCTTGGCAAGTAAATTAGGAATTATTTGGGTTGGCTTTGGCCGTAAGGAACCATAGAGCACTTGCTTGGAGAGCTTTAGCTTGCATTTTGCACTTGTGGCAATGTGGAAAGCATGAAGTTGCCAACCTAGCCAATCAAACATGTCTAGTTTGGAGCCAATTTTCTTTGGTAAGCTCATAAACCTATAAATAAGAGTTCTCAGCCATGTAAAGTTAAGTTGGAATTTATGTGGAGAAACCTTGTCAAATTTGTAGCTCTCTTTTTTCTAAGTTCACTTGGACAGTCTTTCTTCTAGACTCCATTCCTAAACATTTTCCTCGTGAGTTGGTGGAACCTCCCTAAACACTCTCAATCCACTCTCCAAATACATATCAACCTCTAAAAATTTAATCGATTATGTAAGTAGCATAATCGATTAAATGGCCAGCGTTTTATAAAGTGTGTAGTTTGGTTTTTCTAGCATAAGTTCTTACGTGACCAAGCCTTGGCAAGCGGATTAATGTTTATTCAGGCTAGTTTGGGTCCCAAGGAAGCCTATAACATGTGCTTGGAGAGCTCTAGCTTGGATTTTGCACATGTGGCAATATGGAAAACATGAACTTGCCAAACTAGCCAATTTTAAACTGGCCAAAGAATCAAAAGTTAATTGTTGTAGGACCATACATTTCAGTCAACTGAAAGTCAAAAATAACAAGTTGATTTGATTAAATAGTAAACATTCAAACAAACCGGTATAATTCAATAGATTAAAATAAAAAATCAATCGACTAATATTCCTCACGACAATGAGTTTCTGCTTTAATGGAGTCAGAATAATGTTTTACCGAGCCCCATGTTGGCACCAATTTGTTCAGCTAAAAAGTTGTTGGCCTTAAATTGAAACCAAAAAGATGTAGAGAAGTTAACACTAAGGCCAAAATAAGCTAGAGAAGTTAACATTTTATTTATAAGCAAATCAATTACAAATTGTTTATTCTCCAAAAGATGAGGGAATATTTCAGTTACAAAGAATAATAACAAAAATGTATACAATACAAAGATAATAAACACATATTAGATATCCTTTACAACAATATTTGTTAGTAAAATTTGAACTAAATATAGGACGTACTTAGGCCTAATTTCTAGGTTCGTAAACTTTAAGTCAGTTTTTTTTGTCGGTAATGTCATATGTGTAATTAGTTTTATAATTTCCGATGGAAGGATCCATCGATAATGTCTTTGTTTAGTTGGTTTCTATTTACCGACGGAGTTGTCATAGTTACCGACGGCTGAGATCCTTTGGTAAATGTCTCGATGAAATGAAAATTACATTTCACTTTCCCCTCCACATATTTCAGTTTCCCCCAAATCGCGAAAGGCCTTCACCTTGTGAAGTTGTCACTACAACTGTGAGTCTTCCATCTTGTTCATGCACTGATAGCTAGTGCCTCATCTTCTTTGTGGGTTCTCTGGTGCATTCTTTTTGTAGGGCAATCTGTGAGCTGTTTCAGGCCGACGCGGTCTCTAGTGACCTCACTATTGTAGTAGTAAGTCTCATTGGCCATGGTGTTCTGAAATTGGAAAGGGATATGAATTTGGGTTGTTGTTAGTAGTCGCAAGCATGAAATTGTAATATTGTGGGCCATTTGCGAGAGCCCTGAGGCATTGTTAGGTTTGATCAACTTTCCCTTTTTGAATTGATTGCATTTCTGAATTGATTGCTAGGTTCGAGCCCAAATTGATTGCTTGATTTCAGACTTGGGTTCTATTAAGTTATTAAGTTGATTGATGCATTGTTTGACTGTGTTCATGTCTCATGCAAACATATTGTGATTCATTTACATCTTACAATGTCTAGTTTAGTGGCATTCTACATCATATTATCTTAAAACGGATTGTCCATGGCCATGTCCTATTTTAGAGGCATTTTGCATTTCTGAGTTTTATTTTGCACCACTGCACTAAACCACAAATGAGTTGTTTCTATTATCCTGTAGTTGGGTTGTTCATGTTGTTTTACTACTATACTTGCTCAAGCATACACTAAGTCCTGCACTTAAATGGCCACCACCATTTTCACCTTGACTTGTGCTAAAACGCATATGTTGTGCTGCATTCTTTACTACACTAAAGTGTATGGATTAAAAATTTTATGTTTGCTGCTACTATAGCATTTATTAGATTCTTTTTGTGTGATTGTTTTCTTTAAATAATACTAGGTTAGTTTTCTTTTCTTTTTCATTAGTCTAGGATTAGTTTTCAATTTTCCTTTTTTTTTTGTCATCTCTTCCTAACTACTAGTTCACTAACATGTTCTGTTTTCAAGTTCTCAAATTTTGATTGTCAAGTTTTTGCTTAAGTTTGGGCACCATTTTATTCCTTTCTTTGCTTGAGTCACTAACTTTTTTTTGCTAAAGCAATTTAGTTTTATTATGTACCTATACTAATTTAATTTTCCTGACTTTTTGGCTAATTCTATTAGTGTTAACTCTGGATTTGTGTAGTAACCACTAAAAACTCCATCTTACACATATTTCACCACATGAAAGAGTTTCAAGAGGGTTGTATCCCATCTCTAGAACCTCCACCAGCCTTATTTCATTGTATATTGATACAACTCCAACAGTACCAACCATACACATTTCATCAGGAAAACCAAAAGTTGTTGGTCCACATGTTTCAGTGAAACCTGGACCATTATGTCACATGTTGTCTTGTCTTAACATATACATTTTTTCATCACAACTATATAAATCATTTTTCAATCAGTGACATTCTTTTAACAGCGAGAATGTGTTGAATTAGATTTTTAATTACCATAGCCATGGCATACAAAGGAAAAAATAGTGACACGCAAGAACTCTTCCACCTCAGGGCTCAATTATGCTCCACCAGTAGGATGTTTCTTTATTTTCTCCTTTGCTAATATAGTGTAGTTTTCATATTTGAGTTTAGTTTAGCATAAATCTAGGTTCATATGTTAGAAATCTCTTTTCAAATATGCTACTTAGAGATGATAGCATGTATGTTCATTAACAAATGGCTTATGCAATTCTATGGTAAATAAATATTGCTCTTGCAAAAATAGAGAAAGGGAAAAGGTTGTCTAATGTGAATTCATGGGAAGAAAGTGAAAAATCCAAAGTTGCTATCTGTTGTTGCTGCTTGTGATAAAGCAAGAAAGTCTTGAAGCTTAGCTGAAAACATTTGAGCTAATACTTATTGTTTAGCTGCATTTCACACAATGACTTTGATTTTTGTTAGGTCTTTTTCTTGTATTGTTGAACTTCAAATCCATGTTGCACTTATAATTTCCTCCACCACTGTTAAACTATAATGGACTCAAATATATGTACTTCAAATAAATCTAATTTCTAATCCAGTCCATCCCATTTGGTTTAGCTAAATTTAGAAAAAAAAGTTGTATGCTAGCCCATTATTTCATTTCGCTTTCTATGTTCTAATCCTTTTTTAAGATGATCTACCTTATCTACCCTTTTATATGTTTCCTAAAATAATATTTGCACCCTTTTTAGACTTATAGTACAACTCTCTGTTGTCCTTGAAACTACAGCCATAATCCAAATGCACTTTTATGCATCATTACACACAAACCACTGCATAAATAAGTAAATCTGCACAAATAACTTTGAACCTAAAGGAAACCAATTGAAAGGTCACATTTAGCTCTAAAATCATTAGTCACACACTTGAAAGATTCAGATTTAATAACCACACGTGAGGGCAGAGAAAGACCAAAAGAAATATGTTGCAAGGCTACACTGAAAAGCATGAATAAGGAAAATTAATACATGTGATAGAAACTACCTTGCATGCATTCACTACCCCAAATCATAAAAAAAAATAAAATAAAGGTTTGTGGTTGCTACTTAAACCCTTATGTGCATGTTATTACTTTCAAAAGACTACACTTGATAGGTGAGAAACTATGCAAAAAGCTACCATAAATAACACAAAGTAGAAACACTACACTCCAAAAGTTGTTAAGAAGAAAAAAAAAAGGAGGTTGCACCAACAATATAAGGAACGTAGGTCCACCTCCTTAAGCTAATGACCCTTCCATCAATTTATTCAAGATTCTTGCACCTTAAATACATGGCCACTAAAAAGAACAAGATTGGATGACAATTATGGCAAATAGATGAAAGCAATGCACCACCCCACAAAAACCTCTATTTGTGGCAGTGGTTGGAAACTCTTATGCCATAACATTTGGATGCAAACCTTTATCATTTGTCGGCCCTTTTAAGTTCAGCAACAGTGTAGGTAGATGTCCCCTAACTTGTCCCATAACTGCCATAACATTTGGACTTGAATTGAAAAAAGTCAATCATTGTCAACTCTCTGGTCAACTCTAATTGAAAAAGTCAACTCTGCATACTGATTTGATTATTTGGCTGATTTGCATGCACTGGTTTCTTTCAATCACTAGTTTAGAGCTAAAGAAACTTGACTAAGAAACCCACTAGCCTATCATGTAATGTTTGAAATGTTATATGACTCTTTGGTTGTTATGTAATTCAAATGTATTTTAAAGGTTGGTTACCATTTCTTAAATCTTTCTTTTAGTTTAGTAATAAATTTGGTCTGTTGTGATTGCATAGAACTGGATTTCAGGGAAAGATAAGTTAATTGGTTTTCCCTATTTCTTGATTGAGATTGTGATTTTGGCATCTTTTTAAGTAAAATTTGTTTTGTGGCTTCTTTCACGAGATGTTTTGAGGGAAAATGACTTATGATTGACATAGTTAGGTGCCTTTCTTTTGTTTTGGCCACTGCAAGTTATAGAGCAAATTGAACTCAATGGTGGGTGGAATACACAAAAATCAAGTTCTGAGTGTTCTCAAGAAAATTAGCAAGGTAAGTGAAATTTGAACTTTATACATTTAAGATTAAAGGCTTAACATGCATATATTAGTGAAAAAAAAAACTTTATAGAAGAGTTGCTTACTAAATTATTTATATTGAAAGTATAATTACATTTTTAGATAGATTCATCCTCGAACATTAAACATGTTATAATTGTTTGAATTTGAATTGTACTATGTTAATTTTCCCTTTTTCCTTACATAATGACTTTCTTCTTTGCATAGTCACTTTCACCTGCACTCTAGTTTTTAAAGAGACTATAACTTTATATTCTTGGATCCATTTTACTATAACTAGGTAATTCCAATTACTAATAAGTGAGATATATCCCCACAATGCTCTACTTAATTTCAATTCTCCCTTTAACAATCTAATTTAAGACATTTACTATTTCATAGAACATGGGCGAACCCCCTTTCAATCGTGCTTGGATGTATGATCATTGTCAGTGGATAAAGGAACTTAAGATACCGGATGGTTATAGTTCCAACTTGGCTAGATGTGTTGATGTTGAAAAGGGAAGAATTCATGGGATGAAAAGTCATGATTACCATGTATTCATGGAGACATTACTTCCTATTGCATTTAGTGCTTTGCCCATTCATGTTTTAAATCCTCTTACTGAAATTAGCCATTTTTTCAAAGATTTGTGCTCTACAACACTAAACAATGAATCCCAAACAAGAATAGAGGAAAATATTCCAATTATTCTCTGCAAATTAGAGAGAATATTCCCTCCTGGATTATTTGATTCCATGGAATATCTCCCTATTCATCTCCCTCATAAAGCATTGTTGGGTGGACCAGTGCAATACATATGGATGTGTCCATTTGAAAGGTACTAAATATCTTTCCTATTCATACTAAATGTCACCGATCTTTTTTCATAAATGATGTATTTTTTTAAGATTAAATATGTTTTTGGTCCCTTAACTTTCAGTGAATTTTGGAATTAGTCCATTTCGAAACTTTGGACCAATTTATTCCTTTATCTTTTGAAATTCGTGTATTTAGTCCTTTAATAAAATTTTGTTAGGTTTATTTAATGTTTCGTACGCATTTCAGAATTGTATTTAAGTTGTTTATACTGTTTGACACATTTTTGCTTTAACGTTAAGTCAAATACTATTATGAAATATGCTTGAAATGTCAAATAAACTTAACAAAATTTGATTAAAAGGACTAAATCCATGTAATTCGAAAGATGAAGGACTAAATTAGTCCAAAGTTTCGAAATGGACTAATTCCAAAATTCAATGAAAGTTAAGGGACCAAAAACATATTTAACCCATTTTTTATATGTGTATAGATTAATGGGTGACTTAAAACGATCAATAAAAAATAAAGCCAGAGTTGAAGGTTCTATTTGTGCAGCTTATTTACACCGTGAGACAACATACTTTTGTTGCCATTACTTCAACAACTTCATGTTGTCACCACGCAATTGGAGGAATGAAGTTGAATGTCAAAAAGATGTGTCAATGTTGTCTGTTTTCCAACAACAAGGTCCTCACTCAGGGAGAGAATCGATTCATTGGTTAACTGATGTTGAGTTCAAATTTGCTCATGTTCATGTGTTAATCAATTGCACTGAAGTCAAACCATATCTTGAGTATGTTATAACCTCCTTTGTGAACAACTTTTAGTGGTCAATTATATATAAGCTTATTATAATTTACCAATGGAATTTTTTTTTCGCCAATTCATTCCTTATGTGCTTGCAAATACTTGAGACCAATGCTTATGCTCGTATTCATTAGAGTTTCTTCAATGGTTCCAATATCAAGTATGTATTGAAGCATTAATTATACAACAAAAGGGTATTGATGTATCATAATTCTACATCTATCTTTCTATATTTGTAGGTTTATAACGAGCCATTAAGTGTTAAGAACCAAGACCTAAGGGATTTATCAAATTGGCCCATGAAATGTGTCAAAGAATGGCACACGTACTTCGTGAACGGGTACAAGTTTCATACTAATGCATGGAGCAAAGGGGAAAAGACTATCAATAGTGGTGTTCATGTTAAGGGCCTTATCGAAGGAGGTGAAGATAATTTTTATGGGATCATCCATAAAATATATGAGCTAGAGTACAATATTTCTAATAAACCAAAGAAAGTTGTACTTTTTTGTGTGAATGGTTTGATCCCTCCACAAGAGGTACAAGAGTGGATCCTAAATATAACATTGTGAACATTCACATGAGTTCAAGGTACCAACCATTTGATCCATTTATTTTGGCATACAATGTAAGATAGGTATATTATGTACAATATCCACCATCTAGAAAAAACAATCGTGGTTGGTGTGTTGTAATTAAAACAAAGCCAAGAGGTCGCATCAAATCAAATGAGGTGGAAGAGGATGTCCCTTACCAAGTTGATGAAATGAGACATGTCGGTGAAGTAATTGAAGTAGAACGTGTATTTGGATTTCATCACATACAAGGTAATGATGAAGAGTTGGAACAAGAAGAGGAGGAGGAGGAGAAAAAGAAGAAGAAGAAGAAGAAGAAGAAGAAGAAGAAGAAGAAGAAGAAGAGGACAATGAGGATGATAGTGATGCTAATCACTAATTTTTAATTTGTTATTTTTGTACTTGAACTTATTAATATGTTTCATTATAAATTGCAAACTGTAATGTGTAGTGGTATATTGTCATATGTCTAATTAATAGTTTATTAAGTTGTTGGTATATGTATTTGTTATCATACACCATGTTAATTTATTGGCTACTTAGATTGTAATTTATTTTCCATGTGACCGGGAGATCCACCTCGACCCCCACCAGTTGACAAGGGGAAAGGTATAACAAAACCAAGAAAGAGACGTAATAACTATGTGCTTAGGATTTCACTCAAACCACCCACACCTATCCCGAGCTTACATATGCCATCCTTATCTTCCCTAGCTCCACCCACAAGGTTACATACCCCTGTTTCTGTCTCGGCGATTCATATGTCATCCAACCTCTACCCACAGGGTTGTTAAGACTTTGGCAAGTGTACCAAGTCGCGCAAGTAGTAACCGGTAAGACCGGGATATCGTTTCCCAAGAGACTCGTGTATACTAAATAATTATGTAATTAGTGACTAATTTAAACTAATGAATAAATTCATAATTTGGGTTTTTGTATGCAAGAAAGTAAATATTTCATAAACAAGTAAAATTGAACTTGGATATTTGAAGACTTTAGAAAATGGTAAAGACTAGAAATGCAATGGATTGATATTGTTGGAGTTAGACTTCACCTACTTCACTCTCATGTATATTAAGCAATAAAACTTTTCTCCATTAATTACTAATGTCAACCCACAAGTCTACTCAAACTCTAATCCCTTAGTTGAATGAGCCTAGGTTTCCTTATTTAGAGTCAATTCCTTGAATTCCTAAATAAACAAACCCGCTTTACAAATTAGGGTTTAAGACAACTAATGGGTCAAGTTCCATTCCTAGATACAAGTTCCATTAGGTATCTTGTTCCAATTCAAGGTTTCAAGAGATATTTTCCAATACCTAATGACCCAAATATCATGTAATGAATGGGTAAAACAAAGCAAGCTTTAAATACAAAAACAAAGATACTAGAAATCAATGGAAGAAGCATATATATATTCAAACCATTCGAAAATACATGAAAGTTTAGTGGCTACATCTAACCCCAACAAAAATTTCAGCTACCGCTCGGCGGCATCCAGGTACCGCCAGGCGGTGAGCAGCAGTGGCGCCTGCTAGCGCTTGTCTGGCGCCTGGCGCTGGTGGCCTGTTGCACCTGGCGCTGGCTTTTTGTCGCCGGGCGCTTCTTGTTGACATTTTTGCTCTTCTCCTTGCAATTCCGGGTCACTCATTTGTCTGGACTTTTGGAGCAAAGCTTCCAATCTACAAAAAGGACACAAAAATGGGGATTAGTGGTATATTTAGATCAATGTAACCCAAAATGTATTTATTTACAAAAGTAAGATAAATTTAAGGATTAAGTAGGTTAAAAGCTTTGGAAGAGATGATTTTGCTATGAAAATGTAGCTTGGATAATGGTAAAAATTAACATTATCGAGGGTTACATACCCCTGTCGTTGCTCCCAACCCACTCTCGTTTGTACCACCCTTACATATACCATCATCATCTTCCTCAGCTCCACACACAGGGATACATACCCCTTCTACAAACATTGGAGCATCCCCTTCACCTCATATTGTACCATCCCCAGCCTCGATTGGTGGCTCGTCCTCTGTTGTTGGTCAGCAGTTTGAACCATCCCCAGTTGCAAGTGATATAGTTGAACCACAACCTATGATTGATCTTGATTTAGATGTAGAACATGACCCTCCTCTGCAGAAATGCCCGATGATTGAACCTGTCGATTGAGGGTAATATTTCAATTCAATTATTCTCATGCTTTATATTGTATAACTTCTTTCATCTTCTAACAATTTTCCATGAATTCTAGGTTTGTTCCATCTAGAGTGCTTCATAGGCTATCACAAAGACAATCAAGCAACAATTTCTTAATCCTTGGCCATCATGGGGAACAATACCTAAAAAAGACAAGGATATTTTCTTGCAATGTTTCAAGATAACGTGTTCTAACTTATTATATAGGTAAATTAAGTTGTTAATGACTATTCCATGCTTAATATACTTAAAATGTTTTAAATGTTTAAATTGTGTTGTTATAGAGGAGAGTTCAATGGGCACCGGAGCATGAAATTGAAATTAAGAGAAATTTCAACAACAGAGCTTCTCATCGTCTATTTGAGCTGTTTAGAGATGCTATAATGGCTAGAGAAAGGCCCGAATGAATTCTTAATGATGTATGGACTATGCTGCTAGAACATTGGAATTATCCAAGTTATCAGAGCAAATGTATTGCAGCAAAAAAGAATAGGGCATATGAAATGGGTGGAGCCTTACACACAGGTGGATTCATTACCACTCATGACCATGCCCTTCGTATGGTATACACATTAACTATTTGTATTTGTCACATTTGAACTATATTTTTAAAGTTTGAAATCAAATCAAATCTAACACTATAACATATTTTGTTGCAGGCACGTGCATTGGGACGGTGTGTGTTTCTTAATGAAGTCTTTCAGCAGACACATATCTGGAAGGGTATTGGTGAGTATGTGGATGAGAGGTCTAGGAAGACAAATGTAAGTCTCTTTTACTGTTCAATATTATTTACTCTTAAACTTATATATGTATCCCACCACATAATAATAATTGTTAATTGTTTACTTACAAGAAGAATTTTAGACTTGCCTATCCCAAGTAAGATCTGAGGCTTCCTCATGTGCTGATACAACAAGAGCAATCCTCTGCTGATCCTACACAGGATGAGAATATTATGACTAGGTGTTGGATTGAGACAGTTGGAGGAAAAAAGAAAGGAAAACTTAATGGAGATGGTCAACTTGTTTCAAAATATACGGGTTCAAATGAAAGCTTGAACCAACTACCAGCTTCTTCCTTTTCTAATACTGAGGACCTCAATAATATTAGGTAGCAACTTTCACGCAACTTGGAGGAAAATGAGCAATTGAGGTCTGAGTTTCGATCCTTTCAATCACTAGTCCTGCAATATCTTCCTCCTAATGCTCAACCCAAGTCTTAGCAACAAAATAATGAAGAGGACGATCACAAATCTTCTCCTGATTATGAAGATTATTAGACCTTTATGTACTTAATAAAAACTTCGAACTTGTATTTAATAAATACTTCCAGCAAAACTTGTGTTTTATTATATTCTGACTTGGTATGATGGTGCTTATGTCTATCATATTTGACAATTATTGTTATGCTACATATTATCTGGTATTGTATGTTATATAGACAATTTTGTATGTGATGTGGTTTATTGTGATGGAGTTTGATATGATACATTTAGTATATAATGGAATGTTGAATTCTTGGAATTGTTTGTTTTGGAATTTTCTATAGCAAGTATTGTGGAATGTTCAACAAACAGATCTTTCCAAACAAAATCACTTTAATTGTCGATGGATTATCGACGACCATATCCGTCAGTAAGTGTTGTTGTTCAGCATTTGTCATTACCGACAGATGCATCCTTCGGTAATTACCAATGGACGAATTTGTCGATAAAGACAAAGGATGAACGACAGCACTTATCGACAGATAAGGTCATTGATAATTACCAAAGGATGCATCTGTCGGTAATAACCGACGATTTTTGCAAAGGATGTGTCTGTCGAGAATTACCAACGGATCTGGATAATCCGTCAGTAGCGTATTACCAACGAAGCATTCACTAACGAATTTTTGACCGTCGATAGTCCGTGATAAAACATATATATTGACGGATTTGTGCCATTACTGACGGATTATTACCGTTAGTAAATATAGTTTTTCTTGTAGTGCATGCTTGGATTTAGAAACAGATCTCTATCTGGTCGAAAGTAAGACAACATTGAGGTTAGCCATATCCCGACATAACCTTGGATGGTACAATTTCTAATAAAATAATATTAAAACACTACAAAAAAAATGTCTCACTAATAATCAATTCTAGTGAGCAAAAGTTGTTAGTCACTGTAGTCACCAATTTGGATACCCATTTACAAAATAAAAAATTATTGGTTACTAAAATAGTCACTATTATGAATAAAAAATATAATTGGTCTCTAAATTGGTTTCTAAAATTTGGCTACCAAGGTTTTAGCTACCAAAGGAAATTGGTCACTAAACATTAGTTTTTACTACCAAACGAATTGATTTCTAATTAGTATCTAATTAATTTGTGACAAATTTAGTGAGCAAATATAGTTTTTTATTCTTAATAATGACTATTTTTGTAACCAATAACTTTTTATTTTGTAAATTGGTAATTAAATTGGTTACTATAGTGACTAACAACTTTTTGTCACTAAAATTTGTTATTAATGAGACATTTTCTTATAATGAAATGAGTATTTTAAAAGATATCAAATTAGACAAAGTTGGAATTCATCGACCAATAGTTTAGGTTGAAAAGCGTATTTTCATAAAGAGAAATTAAAACCATTGAATCAAAATGATAGCATAATTATAGGAAAAATGAAGAGAAATTAAAACCATTAAATCAAAAGGATAGCATAATTATAGGAAAAATAAAATATGAGAATTATATGTATTTATGTCATATATATATATATATATATATATATATATATATATATATATATATATATATATATATATACTTTGTAACGTCCCATTTAATAAATACGCTTAATTAAATGAAACATCACATGGGATATAATATGAAGAGCAATTTCATGGAGTACAAGAGTCACTCCTTACAATTATCCAAAATATTCGGAGAGAAAACTAAGGCACACTATGATGCCATTAACAAAACAGAAGAACAAGAATAAACGTTTGACAGTTATCCAAAATACATGCTCATAGAGCAAAGACAGTACATAGGCCACAATACCTTAAAGAGTACTCGAAACAGGGGATCCAACCCAAGATTAGTTATGCTGCGGAGTTTCCATCACCCTGATAACCACTAGGGGTTCCCACATCTGCTCACATCAATAAATTGATGATCATCGCAAAAGGAGAAAACCACACGCAAAACACACAAGCAAATAGAAAGGGTAAGGTAAAGTATAAATCTGTTTAACATGTTATAGCACACAGACACTTAAAACATATCATAAACATGCAACAAGATAAGCAAACAATCATGTGATAGCAAACAAGTAAGACTCTAAGACTCAATTATCCGGATACATATAATCGGTCGGATTCACTGGATGTTTGCACTTGTAGTGGCCTCTACTGCTCTGTAGAGCCATTACCAATGGGTTTCACCCTACCACGCACAAGGTTAGCCCTCAAACATCTAAGGTCATTATCCTGCCAAAGACTAGGGTCTTCTGCTACTCTCACCACTTGAGTCAGTACGCTCTACGTGAGACTAATTGATTCTTTAGAGCTTCAGGATGCAATCCTTACTTGAATCCTTACATAATTATATATGTTGAGGCACCACCACGAAACCTTACTAAGAGGTTCGTGGAATTACGTCCATTACATGAGGCACCACCATGAGATCTCACCAAGAGACTCATGGAATTACGTCCAACTCACCATAGCCATGCTTAACTAACCAACCATAGATTTATCATGCATATAAATCTCATGCCCATATTCAACCAACCATTCAATCATGTTCCATACGGATAATAATACCAAACACATCAATTCCAGCCCATAAACCATTTAATATATGCGTTAATAGAGTAATTCAATCAAACGTGTGACCATCAACCATAAACAGAGGAGAAAACAGCATCTGAGCACGTCCTTGCCCAGTTCTCGCTCAGGCGAGAGAGGTTCTCTCGCTCCGGAGAGCTCCTTTCACCTAAGCGAGAGCTCGAATAGTGGAAGAGTGGGGCTTTCACATTTTCTCGCTTAGGCGAGACCTCCTTGCCTAAGCGAGATGGCTTCTCGCTCAAAACTGGAGTTCGTCGCCTGAGCGATTACTCGTGCAAGCACCTAGAAGGGTTTCTGATACTCTCGCTTGGGTGAGACCCACTCGCTTGGGCGAGAATACCAGATTTCCTCCACTGTTCACGCATGCCAACACAGAAATTCATCAAGAGCAATGCACAATATATTTTCATACCTTTGTAAACACCATACAATCACCAAAAGCACGAAACAGAGCTGAAAAACAAGCAAGATACATTAAAAGCACGAAACCCTAGCTTCTCTTACTTGGAAAATGCTAGCAAAAGATACAAACACCTAAACAGATGAGCACTACAGCTCCAGGAGCAGATTCGTGAGCTGGAAATAGTGGAACAGATTTAAAACGAGGTTACCAAGGTGAACCCTAGTTGGAATCACGGAAACAGAGCTAGAAAAGAGAAAGGTAAGGGTTGAGAACCAACTTACGTGGAATAAAAAATGGAGTTCTTCTAACTCAACAAAGAACGGGAGCAATTTTCTAAAAAATGGATAAAATGAGAGAGTTAGGGTTGGTTTAAGATTTTTGGGCACCCTATGGGCCAGCCTTAAGTCCAATACATTAGGATAGGTCCTTAAACATTAGGGGCATAAAATAAGTGGGTCTTACATACTTTTTGTAAAAGTTTACTATGCAATTCTAATAACAAGTAATAAAGAGATAAGAGTGAGAAAAGAAAACATAATATTTTATTTTTCTAGTTTCATTTAGGTCATGAGTTGAATGTTTTGTAAATACCTACCTATAATTTGTAGACATAATTAGTTAAACTCTGTTATTAATTTTATGTGTAATTATTCTAATATTATATTATTTTCATAAACATGTATTTCCGAAATATGTTGCAGAGGAAACACTAATAAATGTTATTGGATGTATACTCACTTGACATTTGGTTAATGATAATGGGTCTCATTGGTAATACAAATAAGAACCAAAATAAATTTTTAACTTTTGAAAGGATGAAAGAAAAATAAAGGCAAATATAATTTAAAAGAAAGAAGAGAAAATGTAATTGGAATTAAAAAAAGAAAACACTTGGAAGGTGTTGTCTTCTTGTAATCCATAGGTGTTGTCTTCGGTATCCATCGTCAATAGTAAGTTAACGTTAGGTTAGACAATAACAATACACGTGTTTAATAACTTTTCGTCGAGCCTCACTTTCTCTCTGGACCCACCTTTCTCCCGCCAAACTTCTTCACACACAAATTTCTTCAGATGCATGGAATCTTACGAAAAAAGATAAAAGTTGATGAGATATATTTAATATGTTTTTTTTTTCATATTATATATATATATATATATATATATATATATATATATATATATGGTAAATAAACTCGCTTTCATGAGTATTGTCCGAACCCGTCCCCGTTTTAATGAAGAATCTCCCGACTTTTTAAATTGGATATGGGGATGGGTACGGGGATATACATATCCCCGTCATAATACCCGTCCCCGTCATATCTCCCTCTCCGTTTAAATTATTAATTAAAATATTAACAATTAATTAAGTAACTATATATATATATATATATATATATATATATATATATATATATATACTTTCTATTTTTTGTTTCTTTTAATTATTTGATTTGTTTTAAAACTCATTCGCATCTCCAATATATTTTTCATCTTATTATAACCTTTATGTAATTATGTTAAAATGATGTATGTTAATTAAAAATTTTGTATGCCTCACATTTGAATATTTTTATTATTTTTTAATATTTTTATTTATTGTATATTTTCCTTTCATATGAGAATGTTTATACTCTCAATTTAAGGTAATATAAAAAAATTATTTACTTATTATTATTATTTTTGGTTTAATTTGAAGAACTCTTTTGTTTCGTTAAAATAATTTTCGTTATTTTTCAACCACTGAGTATATATGTTGATATTTGAAAAGTTTTCTTAGATCTCATAGATATTTTTCATCTTATCATACCGTTAATTATACATTTGATTTCCTATATGCGATTTCTTTCAATAGTCTCTCAAATTATTTTCGAGACACACATTTGTTAATTTTTTAATATTTTTATTTATTGTTTATTTTCATCAGGTAGAATAGTATTTCGATATATTCTATCAGATTACTTTTTATTTTCTAACTCATTATTAATCATACTATTTTTTTCACTTTAATTGTATAAATAAATTTTATTTACTACAATATAAAAATTTAATGTAATTGCTATGAATATTTTTTTGTCACTATCCAACATATATTGGAGTTCAAAAGATACAAAATCTATGTCAAAATTTTATTATTATGTTTATTATTTGTTCTTTGTGTTATTTTGATCAAGTGATATATTATAACTTTTATTAGTGTATAAAAAAGAGATTCATTAGAATTTAAAAATTTGAAGTAAACAAACATTTCAAATATATTTTAGTTTGAATATTTGTTTTCCTTTTATATTTTTTTAAAATATTTTTTAATTTTATCAACTAAGTTTCATTAATGTTTGTAATTTGCAAATTTAATAAATGTTCTCATTGAAATTTTATTTGGTAATCTAATCTAAAATGTAAACAATTATAATTTATTTCAAAGTATTTGATATGGAAGAAACAATCATCCTCCTAATATTGAATATTTGATAATATTATGTTTTCTTTGTCGTAATTTTTTTTTCTTTTACAACAATTTGAAGTAGTTAGAACACGGGTACGAGTATGGATACAAAATTATACCCGTTACCCGGTGGGAATGGAGATGAGACAAAAGTTTGATACCCGTTGGGTTTGGATATGGAGATGGGGGTGAATTTTTTCTACGTGGATAGATATGGGATAGCGAAACTCGTCCCCACCCCGTTGTCATCCCTATTATATATATATATATATATATATATATATATATATATATGTATATATATATATATATGACACGCATATCATATTTATTTTTCTCTTGTAAATTTCATTTTCTTTAATTTATAAAATATATTATCACAATTAATCATAATAATAAAGAACTTTATAATAATATATATTACCATAAAATTAATAAATGAAATAATAATTATTTTTGAATATCATAATTCTTTTATTATTAAAATTTTAATCCATATTACCTTTATACTAAATGATTATTATGAATGTAGACTGTTTAAATAATGTCAAGTTAATTATCTAGTAATACTTATGGTGAATAATCTATCTAGACTAGAACTTTTAAAATGGGTAATCCGATCTGGCCTGACTCAACCCACCATGGGTTGATCACTCAGTGAGTCAATCCAATCAAATTCACTTATTAGCGAGTCAATAAAATTTGAATTGACCCGGCCCACCACGGGTTTGTGAGTTAAACGGGTTGGCTCACAGGCTCACTTAATTAAAAAAAATACAATTTTTTTTTCAATCAAAACTAAATTATAATTCTAATTAAAATATAAATAAACTTTAATACAATCTAAATACAAACCAAAATTACAAAAAATACTATGTGTTGGCTAAAAAAACAACCTAACCTAGTCCAAATGCAAAACTTAAATTAACAAAAAACACTTTGTGACCCTTTTTTTACGGGTTGGCTCACCACGGGTTCAACCTGGGTGAGTCGGGTTCTAAATGGGTCAGGTCAAAAGCTAACATGTATTGAAATTTATAAAAAAAATTTAACCCAATTTGACTCGAACCCATAATAAACTGGATTGATTAACAAATTCCAATTCATTTTGATGCCTCTAATCGAGACCATATAAACTAACTCCATTAATTGTAGAAGAGTTTAATGCTAAGTGTTTTTACAAAGTATTTTTCGTCATAAGTGTTTTATATATACCTTTGTGATATCCTCTTTTGTTTTTTCGAGAAGATATAAATGAAGCGTCTTACAGTGGGTTTTTTAGGATAGATATTATTTGCCAAGTTCAAGATGCCATTAACACAATCTGCAAAAGATGTTAAAGAAAGATAATTTTTTAGAAAGTAAAAGTAGATAAATGAGATTATTATTAGCTTTCATTCAATGATTATATCAATAAATTAAAATTCTTATTATTGTAATCGTATATATTAAACACAAAATCCTAATTTTATATATATATATATATATATATATATATATATATATATATATATATATATTATTGAATTTCATAAACATGGATTACCTGATGCTTACATTATGATATTCTTGCATCTTGTGCATAATGTTGATATGATATTGATAGAATACTTTCAGTTGAAAATTATGACGTATATGATGATCTAGAGTTGTTCAAAATAGTCAAATATTTAATAATACACATTCTCCATGTGGATTTTAAAATAGAAGATGTAAATTAATCTATGTAAATGGGAAGTGCACAAAATAATTTTCTAAGAAATTTATAAATAAAATAACTATAGATCATAATCGGGGACAAACTTTAGAAGTGATCGGGGAATCATGGAACCTCAATATTTTTAAAAATTATATATGATGTGTCGGAAAACTTTTTAAATTATATATGATAAATAAGAATCAGTAGAAATTATTATTTTTCTTTATTTTTAAATGTTTTATTTTATTAAAAAAATTTATTTCTCTCTTATCTCATTTAATAGTAAAATATTAGTTTAATAATTATCATGATTTTTATCTCATAATCATTTGTATATTTATTGTTACAAATATAGAAGAAAAAGTATGTAGTATATATTTTTTATAATCGATTTTATCAACCATGTCGGTCTTTGCAAAAAGAGAGAAAGTCAAGGACATTTTATTTGATTGATCGTTTAATTCGTCTTATTTTAACTTTTCTTATTTTATAAAAGAAAGATAATTTCATGCAATGAAAGATGATTTTTTTGTCAACAAATGATTATTTACATTAAAAAAGAAAAAGGTAAAGATGTTACTTCTGATTCAATCATTGATGGTTTAAAAGTATGAAGGAACGAATGACAATCATTTATATATGTATGATTTCTTTTATAGTTATTGTTATACTAAAAGATGTATTCAGTTTTATTAGTAACAGTAGTTAAATATACAAATTTTGAGTGAATTATTTTGGTTTTTCCAAAATTATTGGTTAAGATCTGTCATTGGTCATAATGATTATCTCATATATATAAAAAATGATGACAAATTAATAAAAAAAAATAATATAATTTTTCATTAATAATAGATGTACAGTGTCATATAACACATAATTTCTTAAGATAGAATGCATATATAAATATTGAATGGTAAAATCAATCTAGATTAATAAAAGTATTTGTTCAAATGTGTAAATGAAGGACATGAACATGTAGCAATAATATTTTATGAATTTGGAAAGGAAAACTTTCAAGTTGATGAATTAAGGTGTATTATGATGGTAGATATTTGTATTCCTAAGAAGTGACTAAGATAATATTTTTCTTTCACAATCATCCTAGGAAGCCTTTCCTAGAGAATATTTTCCTTTGAATTCATTATAGGAAACCTCAGGTGGAAAGATTATCCTTTCATTTACCAAATAAGAATATTGTTGTATTCAATGACAATGTTTGCATCAATTCAAAAATTTCAAAAATCATAGGTTCATCAATCATTTTTTTTTTGTAATGAAAGCCAATATTACTATAAAGTAAATAATCTTACTTATTCTGAATTTCCTACAAAATTATTTGGATTTCTAAATAGTAATGTTGGATTCCAAAAATAGTAGAATTTTCTATATTCGAATGTTGTATTGTTCGCAGCAATTAGAGGTCCATCATCACATTTGGAGACCGAGACTCTAAACAATGTGATATATCCCTCCTTCAAAGTTAATTGCTCTAATATGGATCTTTTGAATGATTACAAAGAGTGCGTTGATGGGATTAAAGAAGCAAGTTCAAAGGCAAGTAATATATTTGAGAAGGCTATTCACAACATAATTTCTATCAAATTTACTTTCTACTTTTGAATTTGTTTTGAATAAGATTTGGGAATTTCTTAACAATGACATTTATCATAGATATAAGTCACTTTTGTGGGAAGATGGTACGTTACCTTTCGCTAACTCATTAGTTTCCTTCCGATTGACAAAATTAATTAAATTTATAGTTCTTCCATTTTAGACAAATCCTCATGAGTGTTTTATAGATTTAACCCTTTTATAAGATAAACTAAAAAATTTGACATTTGCCAATACGAGATTATTTGATTTTACAACAGTACCATAGCAAAAAAAAATTCAGTTTTGTCAGTCAATCAAATTAGTATATGATTGTTGACAAGTTTAATAAAACTTTTTTTCCTTATATTTATAACAAAATTTTAATATTTTTTATTTATTTTTGACTTGATATTTTTATTTATTCATTTTTCACTCAATGCGAATTTTATATTTTTTTAAAAACTTTAATATAATCTCTTCCCTTAGATATAATTGTTACTCTCATTCTCTCTATTCTCGATTATGGAATTGAATAACAAACGTGTAAATAAAGTGGAAATTTGTATTAGTTAATAGTTTATTTATTTTCTAAATGACATTAATTTTGATATAATATAAAAGAGAACAGAAACATGTCCCTGTCAAGCGGAGTGGCGCAACAAACATATCTACCACAAGATACGCTTAGGCTCAAACACGCAGTGCATAGGACACTACGATTCGTTGTTTGGTGCAACCTTAAGATTTCACAAGAATTGTGTCGCACGCGTTTTGGTCTGACTCCCAAAAGTTGATGGCGCTCTTTGCGTTCTCACTGGGGCGTGGAGAAGACGCGGTCTGACTCGAGATTGTACGAGAGAAGTAAGCTGGGGCAAGCAATTTTAAGATGAATTGACACGTGGTCCGCCAGTAGAACCAAGTCACGTGTCCACATTCTCTAACTTCCTCATTCGTCGCATACTTTCACTTCACATAATTTTTCAATGGTGACCCCACCTAATCATGCATTTTCATTTTTGGTAGCACAAAGATAGATGAAATTATTTAAATATTTTTTATGCACTTAAACGTCGGTGTTTGGATAGAAAATTGAATTTTGGATAGCGAAAAATAAGTGGATTTATGAAAAAAATAGAGATTTTTTAAAATAGAGAAAAGACGGTGACAAATAAGAAATTTGGGATTAATTTTGTTTTGGGTTAAATATGTTTTTTTTCCTATTTTAGTGAAAATTAGAAAATTTTGATTTAATTTAGTACCTTATTTAAAAAATATGTGGATTTAGTCTTTTAAATCAAATTTTTTAAGTTTATTTGATGTTTCAAATGTGCTTTTCAACTAATATGAAAGCGAACATGTATCAAACGGTATAAATGTAACGTCCCATTTAATTAATAAGCGTAATTAAAGAAAACGCTACACATAAATAGTATAACAACGCAGTCCTGGGGTCTTTAACGCCACCCCTACAAAACTAGACATACCACGATACCAACAGAAAACGGTTGAAAAGTCTAACAAATGAAGTAGAGTAATAAGCAGAAAACAATACATGGGCCATAGCCCTAAAGAAAAGCCCATCAAGAAATAAGGTCTAGTCTACACGGACTATGCAGCGGAACTATCACCTCCCTGTTGCCCACGGGTGTTCCTCGCATCTGCTCACACCAACAAGTTGATGATCATCGCAAAAGAGAGTACCACACAACAGAACACACAACAACGAAAGTAGGGTAAGCTAGAGCACAAAAGATTTCATCCATACAATCAAATATATATTCACAATCCTATATACACATATCAACTAAGCATGTTATGACTTTTCAAACAATACACTAAGACACGACTCGACTCATCCGAATACATATAACCTGGTCGGATTCAGCGGATGCTTGCACTTGTGGTGGATACCTCTGCTCACCCCCAAGCTATGTGTTACAAGTGTTACAATGAATCAATTTCCCTCACCACAAGATTATCCCTTAATGAATTTCAGGCCTCCTGCTACTCTCACCACAAGAGTCAGTCCGCTCTAGATGAGACTAACTGACTCCTTAGAGTGTCAGGATGCAACCTTACCTTGAATCCTTACCTAGTTATACAGATGGGGCACCACCATAGACACCCACTAACAAGGGCCATGAAATTACGTCCCGACCACTGAAGCGTGACCCTGAAAGTCTCACCTAGAGACTCCAAGGAATTATGCACTGACACGGATTAAACATGTTCAACCAATCAAGAAAGATTTGTCATACAGATTATACATGCATATCGCATACTAGTTCTTCATAATCCATCCCTTTCATTCTTCTAGTAAATCCATACCAGCTCATCATTCTCAACCAACATAGTGAAATTTTGTCTCATGTCGATGCCGTGTCAATTTAATACCAACCCCCCTCATTCATTTCACATGCGAAGGTTCACGCCCAAAACCATCATTTATAATTCATGAATCACACCACTCATGCATATTTATTTGTCTCATGCATTTAACACAATAATCAACATCCAAGCAAGCATAAACTATTTCAGAATTTTAGAAACAACCACACAATCACACTGTCTCGCCCAGCTCCTCACTCAGGTTGAAGGGTCTCGCTCATGCGAGCCCCCTTCGCCTAGGAGAGGGCTCGAAAAAGGACGCAGGAGCTCACACGGGATCTCGCTTAGGCGAGACCCTCTCGCTTGGGCGAGACGTTCGCTCGCTCAAAAACTGAGTGGGTCGCCTGAGTGACCTATCGCGTAAAAAGGGGTCTGGGCGAGTCCCTGTCCATCTCGCCTAGGCGAGACTGGCTCGCTTGGGCGAGATTATCAGGTCTCGCCACTATTTTCCTGCAAAAGCCACCCACACCAATCCAAAACAACAGATTCACGCGTCCACAGTTAACATAACATCACACCAACCACATAATCTCGAGATACAGCCAAACAACATGGAAAAACGGAATATGTGATTAAGCCATAACTTCCCTACCTGGAAATGACTAGCACGAGACCTCGACCTTAAACAGCGGAAAGCGGTAGCTCAAGGAGCGACTTAAGGTGCTGAAAGAAATGGGAGACAGTGGGAAGTGAGTTACCTAGCTTAACAGTAGCAGAACTATGAGCACGGATGAAAGGATACTTACGTAGAGGAAGAGAGCGGGTTCGAACTTGTGTGCTCACGGTGGTGCGAAACCCTAACAGCAAAAATGTGAGTTTTCAGTTCTTTAATACATATAATTCATCCAAGTTTTAAGGTTTTGTTTTATATTAATGTGACTATTCTATAGATAAATAAAATTTAGAGATGTGAAAATGAGTCTTGGTATATGTGTTAAACTGGGTTATTGTGAGTTTGGGTCCGGTTAGATTAGAAAAAGTTTAATTTTTTAATTGTAGGTCAAATTGAATTAGGTTCAAAGAATTAAATAAGTTAAAGTCATGTTGGAGTGGGTTGACCCACGATCCACCAATAATAATTTTTTTAATTCTTTATATTATTTTTTCACAATGATAATTATTATTTAAAGTTTACTGTTTTGTCATTCCGTTTTTAATTTTTACAGAGCTAAATGTATACCTATATACTATGTTAAAAAAATTAAAAAATAATTGAAACATTTTGGTTTTTCTTTTTAATATTTTACAAAGAAATGCCGTTTTGGCTAAAAAATTGCATGACATTGCATTACATTTAAACATTTAAGAGATTAGTAACATGTTTGAAAAAAAAACATCAATAGTAAAATATATAAAATTAGTAATAGTTAAGTGATAAACATATTTAGGTTAACCTATCTTATTGCTAAACTGTGATTTTTGACTACTTATTTTATTAGTAAAATTTGATTATATTGTTTATTATTAAGAAATATATTTGAATTATTTAAATTTTTTACTTGAGTTAATTTCTTTCCTGTAAGACTATAATATTAATAGTATTTCATATTAGAAAACAATTAATTTTAATATAGCCCGTGGTCAAAAGTCATTATTATTATTATTATTATTATTATTATTATTATTATTATTATTATTATTATTATTATTATTATTAATAAGTTTAATTATGCTTTTGTTTCTATTTTGGTACGAAAATCTTAAATTAGTTTTTTAGTTGTTATTTTTTTTAATTTGGTATGTATTTTTTAAAATATGATTTAATTTTGTCACTTTTATTAGTACTTTACTAAAAACGTTAAAGATATATCATATGTCAGTTCGTAATTTTTTTATTTTTTAATATTTTTTTATTTTTGTTTAGCTTTCATTATTTTTTAAAATGTCAACATACAAAGTCAGTGTCGTGGCACTCCACGTGACAACGGTAGTGTCACGTGATAGTAACAATGTCGCATGTTAGTGACACTGGCACTCCTAAGGAAATTTGGTCGAGACCCTCCCCCAATCTTGATTGCTTGAGAACCTTTATTGTGTTGCCTATGATCATATGAGGCAATAACAACTAAATGTATGTGTTGTCAAATGCATGTTTTTGCGCTATTCAGAAAGTGTAAAGGGATATCGTCTATGGTGTCTTGAGCCAGGACTCAAGAAATGTATTATCGGTCGATATGTCATCTTCAATGAAAGTGAAATGACCTATAAGCTAGAAAATTCAAATGTAGGATTGGAGGTAGCCGTGATGGTGAGAAGGTTAACGTTGAGATAAAGTCTGGCAGAGACGAAGGATATGATTTTGTACAAGAAAATGCTTAAGATGATTTGGTAGATGATAGACATGAAACTTTTGATAAAGATAGACGGTCTAATGATTACATGATTGCTAGAGATAGATTAAGGAGAATGGTAAAAGCTCCAAAGAGGTATGGAGATGGAAAGGTGATTAAAAACTCCGTAGTATTTGCTAGAGAGGTGTTGATAATGAACCATGTAGTGTATTCTTTGCACTAGCAAGTAAGGAGAAAACTCAATGACTAAACACAATGAATGAGAAAATGGAATCATCTTGTTTGAATAATACTTGGACTCTTGTTTGTAGATTTGTTGGTTCTAGGTTGGTTAATTGCAAATGGATTTTAAAATGCAAAGAAGGTAATCCATATATTCGACAACAAAAATTATATAAGATTGGTGGCTAGAGGTTGTACTTAGAGAGAAGGAGATCCTATAACAATGTCTTTTCTCCTATAATGCACATATCCATTCAAATGTTGTTAGTTGTGGTTGTTAAACCTTAAGCTGGAAGAAATGAATGTTAAGATTGTCTTTCTATGTGGAGACCTAGAAGATTACATTTGTAAGTTAAACAAATACTTGTATGGTCTGCAACAATCCCCTAAGAAAATTATATAAACAATTTTATGTTGTGCTTTCTTGCTTTTCCTTAGAACACACTTTTTCTTTCTCATGTAAATCACTTGGTCATTCAAGTAACTTGAGTGAATGACTTTCATTGAAGCGATCCTTGAGGACATTAAAGCGAGAGATATGTGTCATTTTTTAGAGTTGAGTGTTCTTTGATCGAGAGTCTTATATATGGAGAGGTGATTCAAGTGGTGACTCATTCACTTATCTTGGAGGAGTCCAAGTGGCATGGATCAAAGAACTTTAGTTCTTTGGGTAAAGTGTTCCAAAGTCCAGCGTCTAGAGTTCATTCACATTGCTCCATCCAAATAAGTTCTTCTACTCGTTTAATTATGCAATTTGTGCTTATGCATTTGTGTTTATTGAATTTAAGTATGAATAATGTCTATACTCCTTAGATAAACTCATATTAGATACAAACTTCAAGTTAGTTCTCATTAGGACTATATGTGCACATTCTTGTCAGCACCATTACTTGATCAAGGAGACACTCTCTAAGCGAGTCACAAAATAAAATCTCAAAAAGTTATATATTTAAGGTTAGACCTGATACCAAAAGATACCTTAACAACCTTGTAGCTTAGGGTCATTAAGTTAACTATATAGTTGATATTGTTGAACTATAGAAGAGTAAATTGCATGATGATAATAATAAGCTATGATGAATGGATATGATACGTGTATCGGATACGACACATATCCGATACGTCGATACATTTATTTTAAAAGTAATAGGATACGATATGTGATATATAAATATTGAAAAGTGTATAATAATTCTTAAAAACATAATAAATATATGGTTGTTATTGTGTGAATCCAAATTAAAACCATATATACTAAAATCTTCAATAATAAAAAATATAAATTATTGTCTCATAAAAATACCACTAGAATTAATTTTTTAAATAATGACCAATTTTAGTAACAAAAAGTATGTTAGAAACTAATATTCTAATTAGAGACCAATTATTTTAGTAGTAAAAACCTTAGTAGCTGATGTTAGTGACCAATTTAGAAACTAATTTATAATAAAAACTATTTTAGTTATCAATTTAGAGATTAATTGTTATTTTTCTAACTATTTTAGTTGCCAATAATATTTAGTTTACAAATTGGTACATAAATTAATAACTACGGTGATTAATTATTTTTTGTCACTAAAATTAGTTATTATTCAAATATTTTTTTCTAATGTACTACAAATTTGTAAATTAGATACTTAATTGATAAATATCGATCAAATATCCTAAAGTGTTGGACACATATACGTGTCAGACACATATACCTAACCCAATTTGAAATATCGGTGCATCATAAATAATAAGTGAAATGTCAGTGAGTGATTAAAAACATTACAATCAATTACATTTTTATTTAATATTTAGTTAAATAATTTATTATTTTTATCTAATTAATTTTTAAAATTACTCTCTTATTATATAAAGAAGATATTGATAATTATCTTTGGTGTCATTTCTTAATTGGACAGTTTGATCTTTCAATAAAAAAAGTTATTTATTTATTTATGAAAATAAATAATCAAATAATTAATGTAAATTAATTTTATGAAATTTCTAAGTATTATTATTATTATTTAGATTATTAGTATTTATTACAAATTTCTATGTAATTAACTTAATAAATTCATTACTTTTAACTACTAATTTAAGTAAAAAATTTAATTATTAAATTGTTTTAATCAATTATTAAACGTTTAATTCAAACACTTTTATTTCTGTAAATATAAAAACCTTAACTAATAAAATTTAAGTAAAAAGGTAAGAAGAAGAAAAGTCATAGAGAGGTTCACCACCATTCAACATCTGATAAATGAAAGAGAAAAAGTTCTGAGGCGTTTTCAAAACTTGATGACGTTGCGGAAAATAATTTAAAAAACGTGATATGTTGGAGAGTTGAATGAAAGACAATGGAGGGGTGAAGGGTGAAGGGTGAAGAGAGAAAAGAAAAGAAGGGAGTGGAGAAGAAAGATGTGAAAGGTAAAAATGCATGTGTTTGAAATAAAGCTAAGATTGGGAGAGGTAAGAGAGCAATATTATGAAGTGAGAGAGGGTTGGCGGTTGGTGATTGGTTGAAGAAGAGCATCGGGTACATGACCTGATTTAGTTTAGTGGAAGGGTCCTTTTCCCAACTCAATAATCAAAATAAACCAATGAAAACCCATTGCTGGCTGTTACTTTCACGAGACAGGTGTCCTTCTCCTCTTCTTTTCCCTCCACCACTCCTTCATTCATGGGCCATTGCCCTACACACTCACTGTCATTGCTGTGACTCAACGTCACACTCAACACCAATTTCGTACCATGTGTTATCATGTTGGTTGTGAGAGAGAGAAAATGTGAGTCACACAAGTCCAATTCTATGGATCCAGTTTAGATTTAAATTTAAGGGAATTTATTTGTACGTCAATGTGCACACCTTCTTTTCTTTTAATTTTGTGTTATTTTTAATATAAACTAGTTTATCACATGTGCAGATATGCATATTTTAAAAAAAATATATAATTCATATTATATTTATTATTTATATAAAAATTTCTAACTATTTTTTAAATAAAAATTTTTAAAAGAAAATTAGTAAGAAATATACATTTTTCTTTAGTAATAACATATACCTACCATGTAAGGCCCAATTTTACTTTCTGCCATAATGTTTAAGGACTGACCTTAATCTGTTGGGCTTAAGGGCTGACCCATAGGATGCTAAGGCCCTAAAGCTGCTAGAGTTTCCAATTCTGATTTATTCTTGCAAAAACAGAACCTTAAGCGTTGTCTCTCTCCCAAGAAGCTCTTCTAGGGTTTGATCCTATGCCCCTTTCAAGCTAGCAAAACCTCGTTCTCCTGTCACGTAAGTTGTTCTTAAACCGTGCTCTTCGTGTTCTAAGTTAGTTCTCATGTTTCTGTGGGGCTTACTGTAACAACCTTGTCTTTTTTTGTGTCTTTATTCACAATTCTTGGGTCTGTTTTGAAGCTGTTGGGTTCGTTGAGTCAAGTGTCGGAGTTGTTGCTAATCCCTTTCAAGGTAAGGGAAGCTTGAGCTTGTAGTTTCATGTGATTTTCGTGTGTTTCTGGGTGAGACACGCTCGCCTGGGCGAGAAAGACAGTGCCCACCACTGCACACACGCGAAAACACAGCACAAAACACCAACAGAAAAATCATGTATTCACCACTCTCACCCAATCAGCCATAAGCATACAACTCGCATATGATCCAGACTTGTGTGTGCAAACTGTCGCCCAGGCGACTGGTTTCCTTTTTGAGCGAGACGTGATCTCGCCTAGGCGAGAATGGACTCGCCTGAGCGAGAATCCGCAGGGGTCGCTGTACAAAAGCTCGAGCTCTCGCCTAGGCGAGGAGGAGCTCGCCTGAGCGAGAGGACCTCTCGCCTGAGTGAGGCCTTCTAGCCTGAGCGAGACTGGGGCAACTTGGTGCTAAGGGTTGAATGGCCCACTGGTATGGTTGCTTGTTATATGAATTGGGAAGTATGAAATATATGAATTACTGTTTAGGCATGTTATTGGTATTGTGGGGATTTTCTGATTGGTTGGTGAAACATGAACTAAGTGTGGCAGGGCGTAATTCCATTACTCTTGTAGTGAGAGCTCTTGGTAGCGCCTCATCTGTTGGACGTAATTCCTTGGACCCTCCTAAGGGGAGTCCATGGTGGTGCCTCATCTATTGGACTTAATTCCACGAACCTCGAGGTGAGAGTTCATGGTGGTGCCTACACAACAGGACGTAATTCCACGAAGATAAAGTGGTGGTGCCTCACGGCCAGGACGTAATTCCACGAAGGCCACGTGGTGGTGCCTTTTGTAAGGGTGTAATTTCGCGAAGGCCTTGTGGTGACGCCTTACTGCTAGGACATAATTCCACTGTTTTGTGGTGGTGCCTCATTCCACTTATCCGGATTGTCTAGTTTTGGAATGGTAGTGTTTCGGTATCTCCTGTGTGGTTTCCATGATTTATGCTTGACTATGTGTTTGGATGTTGTGAGATGATGTAATTATCTGGTGCTCTAGCTTACCCTTTCGCTGGTTTGTATGATTGTGTGGTTTTCCTCCTTTGCAATGATCATCAATTTTATTGATGTGAGCAGATGTGAGAACCCTTGACAGTGACAATGATAGTAGAGATGCAGCGGCTTGAGGGCTATGGATGAATATTGGGCCCACTATGGGACCCATCGTGGAAGGAGTTTCTTTAGTTATGATGGTCTTGTCTATACAAGGCCTAGAACTATTATTTTCACCTGTGTACTTTTGTTTGGGCCGTGTGGGGCCCCTTTCTCATGTAATCTGAGTATATTTGGCGTACTGTACACCTTTATACTCTAAAACCCCGTACTCTCTGAATATTCATGTATGTGATGTTTTGTTAATTTGAGGTTATCTAGTTTTTGGGATGTTACATACCATTTTTTATTTATTTAAATATGATATAAAATTATCTCATAAAAATATGATATTATATTTTTATAAATTTGGCAATAATATGGTTAATAATATTTTTAATTTATGGTCATTGTAATAGAAATATTTAAATAAAATAAAAATAAAGATTATTAATCTATAACAATATATAAAGGGGATTCCTCTTTTTGTGTCCACTTTTCAAAATACCGATTTTATCCTTTAAATATACCAATTTATTAAATTGTTAAAAATTGACCGTTACTTTTACAAACTTTTTATAAAATCAGATGTCTCTACTTCTTCACTTCTTTTTTATTTATCAATGATTATTCTTTTATTTGTTCTGATATATTTAACTTTATTTTTAATAAATATAATTTTAATATATATATTAACTTAATAACATTATAATATTATCACATACTAATATAATATCACGCATATTTAAAAAATACATACACACAAGCACGATAGCACCTGTGTTACGCTAGTTTCTATTAAATAAATACTTAAAATTATAAATATTTTTAAAATCCTGTTTAAAATATTTATGATTGAAAAATATTTATTTTGCCAGTAGTATATTAAAATATTATTGATATTATAATTATGGTAACTTTTCAACAAATATAAATTTATAGAAATATTTCTAAAAGAACATAAATTTGTTGTGAATTAAAAATTTGTATGAAATAAAATTAAATAATAAATATTTTTCGCATGAAAATCTTGCGAAAAAAATAAGAAGAAAATTAGTAGTTTACTTTTTAATTTATTAATTTTTTATTTTTTATCCAAAATGAAGTAAAAGCAGTACATTTTTTTTATCTAAATAGATAGTTTGTCAAAGTTTGTTAAATATTGTTTTGTTAAACTATCATTCTTCATTTGGTTTACATTGCATGATAATAATAATAATAAAAAATTTATGTTAAATTGCATGATAATAATAATAATAAAAAATTTATGTTAAAAATATATATTAATGTGAATATTAATACTAATGTTAATGTTAACAACAATAGTCTATAACTCTATAAAGAGATATATCAATAACAAAACCAAAAACAATCTAAAAACAATCCAAGTAATTAAAATATATATATATATATATA
>Ga0214543_1001620_pt1 | contig 43847 bp, 14 predicted proteins | sample CNSS2metaG_FD_160094 | JGI IMG/M metagenome (GOLD analysis project Ga0214543, IMG submission 160094) | Root nodule microbial communities from cowpea collected in UCLA plant growth center, Los Angeles, California, USA - CNSS2 | ecosystem: Host-associated > Plants > Roots > Nodule | place: USA...
GATATTGAGTGTGGTCTTATTGGTTATGCAGATTCTGATTATGGTGGAGATCTTGTGAAAAGAAGATCTTTGACATGTTATATCTTCACTCTTTATGGTTGTGCTATTAGTTGGAAAGCAACACTTCTGCCTACTGTTGCTTTGTCTACCACTGAAGCAGAATGCATGTCTTTGACAGAAGGAGTCAAAGAAGGTATATGGTTGCAAGGTCTTATTGATAACTTGGGTTTGCATGTGCAAAGGCGTATACTTTATTGTGATAGTCAAAGTGCATTGTGCTTGGCTAAAAATCCAGTTTATCACGAAAGATCAAAGCATATTGATGTCAGGTTGAATTTCATACGCAATATGTTGACTAAGCCTTTGTCTTCTACCAAGTTTAAGCATAGCTTGGACTTGGTGAATGTTCGCATAGGTTGAGACCCTTCGGGGTGAAGAGGCAGGAGAGTTGTTATTGGTTACTGGTGACTTGAGAAAATTCAAGTCAAGGTGGAGAATTGTTAAGATGCCTTGAATGTTATGTTGGCCCTTCATCTTCCTTACTTCATATATTTATGATATAGTTATGGGTTGTAATGAGGTTTAAAGGGGCTGTTATTTTTTACTCTTTTATAAGGCTAAAAGGCATTTGTATCATGTATCTCTCTACTCTATCATTATTCAGACATAAGAAACTCTTGAACTGTCCCGTGGACGTAGGTCACATTGACTGAACCACGTAAATTTGTGTGTCTTCTTTTTCTCTTAATCTGTTTCTTTTCATCTTGTCATAACATAAATGTTTCAGACAAACCAGAAAAAAAAAAAGACAAATAACATGATTCTCTTTTATTAGATAACTATTTTATCGGATCTCACAAAACTCAGTTCAGTAAAACAAGGTTTACACCCTGGTCAAATTAACATAAGATTTAACTATCATCGCACAGTAAGTGAATGAATTGATGTAGAGTAATAACGATAATTTGACAAGGCAATAGTAGGCACCTTTCAAAAGTTTGGGGAGAACCAAGCTACTTGCATTCACAGTGGTTGACTGCAAAATTGGCCCCAACACAAGGGAAGGGCAAATGCTTACCACATCAAGTCCAGTTCTTTTTCCAAACTCCAGGGCCTGCTCCTCTGCCTCCGTCTTTGAATAACAGTACCAGTTCTAGATCATACGTGAGATATTAGTTACATTACCATAACCATTCTCGATGATTGAAACTTAGCATATTTTGCAACTTAACCAAAATAAAACAGTATACTGCATACCCCAATCAAAGACAATGCTACTACCATCATAGAATAAGACTAATGACAAATCCACATCATAAGCACACTCGGAATAGGATTACAGACCTGAGTTTTTCTGCAGTAATCTTTATCAGACCAATAGGACTCATCAATCACTTTATCTTTAGGCATATTCGGGCCAACGCAAATAGCAGATACCGATGACACATAGACCACTCGTTGTACTTTAGCTTCAAGACAAGCTTGAAGTACATTAGTGGTTCCTTTCACAGCAGGTTCAATCACCTCCACCTGAAGAATCATTTGTCTGATACTATCAGCAACCCGAAGAGAAAAGCTATGGTTTCAATTTTACACCTTACATTATCCTAAATCATTATGAAGGAAGTAAAGCAAGATGTAACCCAATCCAAGGATTGAAATTAGATAAGATCATGAACATAATATTAACTCCATGACAATGCCTTCAATTTAACGTGTTTTGGAAGACATTTCCACTTCATTATGAGAACGAATAGCCTAAATACACGAATGAGAAATATTCAAGTCCTAATCAAATTCCCTTTGATCTAAACACCCACTCGAACAGTATCAAACTGAATTTAAATAGGATCTAAGTAAATCAACCCCTTTCCATATGTATAAAGTATTCATTCTTGTACCAGATGCGAACTTTCTATTGTGAAATAATTAATTTAGCACCTACATGAATTTTAGAAATAAAAAATCAATAACACTGGTACCATAGCTAGAAAAATGTTTCAATCGTGTCACTTACTAAACATTTACTAAGACCAAAGTCTGACATTGTTTAATAACCTTGACTAAACTCCCACTATTAAGCAACGAAATTCCAAATCTACAACAATTAAAGATGGGCATGAATAAAAATGTAGATCTAAATATCTGAATTGTAATAACTAAATTTATATTTTCTAAAAGAACAAGTTTGATTTCATAGATTTAGATTAAATAATGAGATCGAATTTAAAATACAAATCTAGATTTTCTAAAAAAATAGTTGGAATGCTTATAAATCGGTTTGATACCAATTTTAAAATTGGTATTTTTTTATAATATTTTTTATATTTAATATATATATATATATATATATATATATATATATATTATTTTCTAGTATTGTGTATAATGAAATTCACTTATATTTTTAAAATTTGTAATTGATTAATCATCTTAAAAAACGTTTTTTCTTTCATTTAGTACATATTTTGGGAGTTAGAATGTTTGATGCGTGAATGTGAATGTAGTTCACATTTTAATAAGAGAAAATACTGTATTATTTAAAAGTTTTGTGTTAAAATATATCAATTATTATATTTTAGTACGCTGTATAAATGAAATAAAAGTAACATTCATTGAGATATTATTTTAGTTAGCTTAGACTAGCAGTAGTTTATATTTTTGAAAATATTTTATGCTTATTAAGTGCTGAAAAAGAAAACATGAAACAACGAGTATATAATATTTTCATTTTATTCTCGTACTAAACCAAATACATACTAAGTGTCATACATTATATTGGTATCTAATATTTTATCCTTATAGTGCTACTAGTAATTATAAAATTGTCAAGTAATATTTTACATGAAATTTAATTATATTTATTCACCTATATATATAGAGGTTTCATATTTCATATAAAAATATTTCACACTAAATTTTATTAAAGTTTCATACAAAACTGTTTTATATTAAATTTATTTTTTTTCTATTTTTTCCTCATATTATACTACCTACTATCATATCATGTTGAATTTTTTTCAAATGTTCACATAGTTGATGTATACTATCCCCAATTTTATATGTTAGCAAACCAAATTATAATCATGAAAACTATTGTTTTCTCCAGAATTCCACTTGCATAAACAAAATCCTGAACCAGTTGATGCGTTGGGAGGACGAAAGCAAAATGAGAGCCACATCAAGTATTAGAAACACACAATTTCATAAAACAAAAAGTAGAAAAAACGAAAAAAAAAAAACAATGGACGTTGAAGAAGTAGGAGATTAGGCTTGCCTGAGGGTTGGGAACAATAGTTGAGGGTACAGGGCTTGCGACATGGAAAACTGCATCGCATCCAGCAATTGCTGAGAGAATAGAATCGTAATTCAAGAGATCTGCCTTGAAGAGTGTGAGGTTTTCAGAAGCTCCCTCCAGTTTCTGCAAGTGCTCGTATTTCTCACTACCTGCTCATAACTGCTTCTCAAACTTCACTCCAATTTCAATCCAATATTCCAAACAATTAGAAATCAAGTAAAACGTAACGAACCGGGTTGTCTCACAGTTCCATGGACATTGTAGCCTTTGGAGAGAAGAAGCTTAACAAGCCAAGACGCCACGAATCCTCCTGCACCAGTCACGCACACCGTCTTTGCTGCCATCGGTATCTTCACCTTCTCGGATATTCTAATTTCGTCCTTTTTTTTTGTGGTTGTTATTTTATGTTTATCGTGAGATTATGATACGTTCAAATCGGTTGTTGTTAATGAAAAGCGACACGCAAACACAGTTTTTCACGTCTTCTCTCTGCAGAACATATCTGTGCCTAATCATATCAGATTAGGTCCATATTCGTAGCCCAGTACCGACTTGTATGGACTGATTTCGTAGGCCTGGCCCAAATTTCTTATAGAATATATATATTTTTTATGATCCGCTCTAGTATATCCAGTTATACTCAAATTCATCCATTTTACTTTTAATACATTTTGTAAATTTCTAATAATGAATAATAATCTTAAATAACAGAAAACATAGGAAAAATTATTTGATATCTTCGACCAAAACTGTTTTAAAGAACTACAACAGAAACATAAAAATATTTTATTTACATCCAGCAAATTGATCTGATTATTATTCAACTCCAATATGAAATATTGATTAAACCGAAAAATAATAAAAAAATTTAACAACCTATTCTTCTACTGTAATTTATATTTGAAAAAACAATAATAATAAAATACAAAAAAGTATATCATAATATATTTAATTTTATTTATTCCACTCCATTTAAGATGAATTTGATGTAACTACGTATCTAAATTATAGAATAATTATTCTGTCATTGTAAATTTAACTATCTATCAGGTCCTTAGAGCTAATGTATTTTAATAACATAAATAATTGAAAATTAAAAAGTTATAATTCACTTCATTTTTGTTATAAAATATTCAAACAATAGTTTCATTCCTATCCATCTCATCACAATTCATTCTATTCAGTTCCAAATCACTAACTCATTGATTTAATGTAAAACTTAATCCAACTTTAGACTTTACACCAAAATCCCATTGCCTCGTTCGCAGTACGTGATGAGCATTCCACGACAACAACATTCAAAGCCACCCTCCCTTTCATACTCATCCCATCAAAACCATTCTACACGATTGAATCAATTTCAAACACTTCAACATTAAACCCAATCACCAATGCAAACATAAGAGGAGACAAATCCAAAACGGATGAGATCGGGATAGTAAAGGCCCTAAACGGGTTACATCTCAGAAAATATGGAATTGCAAGTAAATAAGAGACAAGTTGTGAGTGGTCAAAATAATACTTTAGCTTAAATTCACCCATAGGTTCTAGGTTCTGGTACGTGACTTTGAGTAATGTGCACAAAATTATAGTTCTAAAACTTATTGCCACTATTGTACAGAACAAAAATCCACCCAAGGCTGGTATAAAATAATTGAAGGGTTGATCAGTATTAATCTCCTCATGCATAAAAAAATGGAATAACAAATTGCGTCACTAAGTAATTGATGTGAGGATTGCAGTGGTAAAACCCAGACCTGAAAACCAGTGATTGAGCCACTTGACCAGTTTGGTTTACACTTAACTGACCCCAATAAAAATGCACAACCCAGCCAACTTTTCATCATGCGGCTGGTTTTCTTTCCAATCTGTTCATGTTGGGGTTTCTTTCATCTTATCTGACCACCAGATCTGCAACCCTAAGTTGCCATACTAGTTCGAGATCTATAGCTATGTTCAGGATTATCACGTAGACCCAGCTTGGAGATAACAAAGCAATAGGAATCCCAATCAGTTCTTCTGAGGTATTTCAGTAATCTTTTTCTCCTCTGAACCATTGCTACCAAACCTTTACGAGAATGAACATCCTAAAGAATCATGGAATGAATAGAGTCAGAAAAGAGTGTATATATATATATATATAGTACTCTATCTATATTTACATCGGATTAAATGGACCTTTTATTAAAATGACAGGGTCACATTGCATAGAATAAATCTGATTAGTTACGTTCACAAAACAAAGTAAATATGAACTGGTTATAAAGGGTAATAACTTCCATAGTATAGCATAGGCTGGTCAACTGACAAACAACAGGAAGATAAAACAAAAAACACAATCAGAGTACAGTCACCAATCCAAAATCCTGTCTATGGCCATATCCAAGATTTTAAGAGAAGTTATAACAACGTTCAATATATTTGACCCACTCTAGACATCAAATGAAGCTAAAATCAAATTGTCCCCATTGTAAAACAAGTGAAACACTGGCATACAGGAAACTACAACTCTGAATATCTAAATAATATGGCAGGGAAGCTAGTTAATCTTAAAGTCTTGAATCATCGGTTGCTTTTACCCATGACTGAAAGTATAATACTAAAGTATAATGCTCCAAGAAAGACTGACTAGAGTTAAATCACTTGTTAGTATAAAACACAGATCACTAACAAAAGAAATTGGAGGAGTTCCTTGAATGTAAAAACTAGACTTGCAAGAGGTAGATGCCACAATTAAAATGTCCTCCATAAATTAAGCAACAATGACCGTTAGTAATGTCTATACAACAACAGATAACAACTTCCACAAATTTTCTAATGAAGAGTCTTCTAGTCACTGGTCACAAACACAAAAGTATATCTAAGAAAAAAAAGATGGGAACGATGGGACAACTAACCTTCTTGTGTAGAACTGCTGATAGATGCTTAATCTTAGTTGTGAGTTGTGCAACTGCATAACATCAAAGGGACAGTATTAATTCCCTAACAAGTGCCTATCAAAATGCTCATAAGCATCAGCAACCTCAATTTTCACAAAGACCAATGTAGCAAATAGACAAGCAAAGCAAAACTAATCCCTTCCTTCCAAATCTTTTCCATCAAACAAAGACTTCCCAAATCAGTAATGAGCATTTCCCCTTACTTTGAACACGCGCAGAACCGCAGTCCGACTCCGACATTTTAAACTCATCCCTAACCTTGGTAAGCTCAATTTTCATCTTCTCAGCAGAGGACATGTTATCCGGATGAAAGTACTGGGAATAAACAGTGCCAATATTAGGACATCAAAACAAAAACAGTATAACAGGTTGTGAATAGAATGAAATGAAGGTCGACACAAACAAATAAAAGCAAAAGATGTAGAATGTAACAATAATTGCCTTTTCAACAAGATCGGGTTTAGGAGGTTCCAGAGAGTAGGTTGAAGTCCCACTCAAATGGCCCAATATGCTAAATCCCTGCACTGGAAAACACACACACATAAAAGCAGTTAGTTAACCATTTATATGGTTAAAAAAATGACAAGAAGAAGATTTTGTTAAAGTAGTTACTGACTTGAAGCTTTCTTCGCGGCAAGAGTACGCTCATCATTCATCTCAACGAGACATCCTCTTATTACGTTAAGAGCAGCATCACGGGGATTGGAACGGGCTTGCTCCTCCTCCATCTTCCTCAACCTCGTCAACCTCTCACTCAACTCCCTCACTGAAAACCAATCCTTTTCCTTTCCCTCCGGCCTCAGCGTCCTCAATTTCCTCCCCAAATCCTCCACGCTGTAAGTCTTCAAGAACCCCGCCGAAAACATCGCCGTCGACTCCGTACCCTCTTTCCTCATCTCTTTCCCGAAAATGGCCTGCGGCAAGGCGCTCGTGCCGCCGATCACCCCAAGATTACCCTGCCGCTGCGAGGTTTGGGCACCACTAACCTTCCGCAAGCTCTCGCGAATGGAATCCATGTTGAGGAGGGGCGATTGTCCCGATCTGGAGGGACTCCCCTGCATGTTGCGGCGCTGGTAGATTTCCTGGAACGAGAATTGGTTCTGCTGCTGCGACGGGTCGCCGGGCGGAGGTGGAGAGGTCTTGGCGCGGAACTCGCTGAGATTTTTTAGGATCTTGTCTGTGGAGGGTTGTTGGGAGCGAGGGTTTGAGAAAGAGGAAGAGGGTTGCTTGAGACTGTCCTTGATGTCTCTGAAAAGGGGAGTGAAGGGAGAGTTGGAGTTGGAGTTGGAGTTAGAATCGGAATTCGAAGTAGAGAAACAGAGGATGCGAGAGCTGGTTGTGCTTCGACGATTCAGACGGAGAAGGGCCATGGCGGAAGATCGCACCAGATAGGGTTCGTTAGGGTTTTAGCTCGAGTGAGTGAGTGAACGAGTGAGTCACTGATTTTAATTTTAAAAACTCATTCTGTTCTATTACCCACCCTTTGACGCTCCAAATTTAAAAGGTTAAATTTCTTTTTTATGATAAAATAATTAAGGTTAAATTATATATGTGGTTCTATTTTTGTAGCAAAATATTAATTTGATCTTTCAATTATTTTTATTGTAATTTGATTTTTATTTTAGATAATTTGACGCAATCAAGTCATTTTCGTTACTAGTGTAGTAACGGTGTTAAATGGAGAGTTACGTGTCAGTTTCTGAATTTTTTGAATTTCTTTTATTTTAAAAAAATTAAAAATTTGTCACGTATTAAGCTGAGATAGTGTCATGTGACTATATCACGTATCACTATTATGCCAAGTATCATTTTCTCATTCTCAATTTAATTCCTATATTTTAATTTTTTTCTCAATTTAGTCTTAACTTTTGTAAAAATTGTACAATTTCGTTTTCCTCCAAAATAAAACAAAAATTAACTTTTATATAAATGTTATACAAATATTTTTATTAAATTTGATCTTTTTATGCAAATTGATAATCTTATTATATATTTTTAACATAACTAATTTTATTTAAATTTGTTTCATATTCAATTTTACTTAAAAATATTTTCAAATTTTAAATTTATTAATTTTTAATTATTACATAAACTAGTTAATTTTCTTAAATTATATTATTGTTATTTTTATACCAACTAAAATATTTGTATAAAAATTATAGAATTTTACACATTTGAAAAATATACAACTATTAAAACATAAATTCAAATAAAAAATAATATTAAAGTACATATAATAAAATATTAATATACATTTATGAGTTTTTTTTTGTTATTAACAATATTTAATTATATTTATTCACCTATATATTTAGAGGATTCATATTTCGTATAAAAATATTTCACACTAAATTTTGTTAAAGTTTCATACAAAAATGCTTTATATTTTATTTTATTCATTCCACTCTATTTAAGATGAATTTGATGTAATTAAGTTTCTAAATTATAGAATAATTATTCTGTCATTGTACATTTATCTTTTCTATCAGGTCCTTCGAGCTAATGTACTTTTAATAAAAATAATAACATGAAGATTAAAAAGTTATAATTCACTTAATTTATATTTGAAAAAAGAATAATACAAAAATACAAAAAAGTAGATCATAATGTATTCTATTTTATTTATTCCACTCCATTTAAGATGAATTTGATGTAACTAAGTTTCTAAATTATAGAATAATTATTCTGTCATTGTAAATTTAACTTTCCATCAGGTCCTTAGAGCTAATGTATTTTTAACAAAAATAATAATACGAAAATTAAAAAGTTATAATTCACTTAATTTTTGTTATAAGTGAGTTCTGCAACTGCATAACATCAAAGTGACAGTATTAATTCCCTAACAAGTGCCTATCAACATTCTCATAAGCATCAGAAACCTCAATTTTCACGAACACCAATGTAGCAAATAGACAAGCAAAGCAAAACTTATACCTTCCTTCCAAATCTTTTTCATCAAACAAAGACTTCACAAATCAGTAATGAGGATATTAATAAAATCAGTAATGAAGGAATTGATATTAAGTTTTTTTCGATAAATTAATTAATTTTGTTGCTAAAATTTATACATCAAATTAATCTATACTATCATTAATATCGAAAAAAGATTTAATGGATATTCTAAAAATAAAAGAAAATTAAATTGAATAAAAATTAAAATATAATTAAGTTTTTTATAAATATTAGTATATTATTATTTTATTCAATAAAATGTGGATTAGCTTCACTTATATTCACAATTTGTATACAATTAATGTTATACTTTCTAAAAATATTACATTACTCGTATTTCAATGATTAATAATGTGACTATGTAATCTTAAACTTTCATCAGTTAAATTAATGTTTTGCTATGATTAGATTTATTTATTTTTTCTACTTTGTATTTTTTTTTTCTCAAAGGAAAAAGTGGTTTCAAACCAAATATCAAAAAATAAAATGTATATTAACATTGAGTATACACATCTATTATAATTTCCGTTTTTGATAAGTTCCTGCGATTTTTTTTTAACTACAATATTAAGTACTCTTCATTCAATATGATTTATTTCATATGAAAAGTTATTCTAAGATCTCAAATAACCTTAATTCTATTATAATGTTAATGACTTTTTGACTTTTGATCAATTGTATTTATTCCGTGATAAAGTTATCTATTTGCTAAGTGTACCCATCTAGTTTCTAATACCAGTCCACTTTCATTTTGAGTGTAGAAGCCCAGAAAGAAAAGACCAAATACGTCTTATGGTATAAATTTAAATATAAATTAAACTGAATTACAACTTGCCAATTAATTTTCCACGCTTATCACACAAAACACAAATCCTTATAATTTGTTTATAATATTTTATAAGATCATTTTTAAATTAATCTGTATTTATAAATAATTTGAGTCAAGCAAAAAAATCAAAAAAATTAAAAAAAAATGAAAATTTAAATCAAATTATTATATCAATGAAAAATTTAAAGAAAGAGAGAACATTGGAAAAGATCACTAATTTTGGGAACTTTTAACCTTTTTTTCGTTAATTTATTTCAAATTTTACCTAATGAAGAAACTACATATAATAATTAATTTTACATTTAGATTTAAATATTTAAATTTATTTTTTAATTATAACTTAGATGTAATTTTAATTTCAATTATTTTTCTCAAGATGCGTTCTAAATAGAATAGTTTTGAAATTGGTTAAAATAAGAAAAAATGTGAGGTAGACATAATTTATGCTATGTGTATCCATCAAATAAAATATTTAAATAATTGAGTGTTTCATTTTAATATATCAAAAAAATATTCATTTTATCTTCAAATTTAACGTAAAACAAAAGTTTAAGGCAATTAAAAATTTTATAAAAAGTCTGAATTGTATTGGTTGGTGGTGAAATAATCAATTTTATTTACTATTTTATTAAAATTCTTGATATAGTCGTATTTTTCATTTAACTTTTATTATAGCAGAAAAATACTTATATATATATATAACATATAATTATATTTAATGTGATTTTATATTTTAAGACTTAGATCGACAAACATCTAACAATAATATTTATTGGTTAATATAAAAATTTTTCAAAAAAATTATAAATCATTTTATATAACTTTTATTAGGATGAAATTATTATAATGTCTTTCACTTAATTTTTTTCTTATTTTTTTTCTTAGAAAAAATTGTAAAGTTTTTTTATAAAATTTTTATATATTTTGAAAAACACGTAATTATTCAAATCCAATACACCTAAAAATCAGTATGAGTAAAAAAAATTTAAATCAACTTATATTTTTTTCATAGTTACGTACTTTTCCTCCTTTTCTATGTAGATAATAATATTTTGACTATTAAATTTTGATAATGTTCTCTTATCACATGAGATAATATCTTCTAAGTAATTTTACAATATTTAAAAATGGAAAACTAAAAAAATAAAAAATTACTTAAAAAATAACATCTAAAATTATAAAAAAAGATATTATCAAAATTTAATAATCAAAAAATTATTTTTTTTGTATATATAGAGATGACGTATGTTTCAAGATAATGATGTCTTTTTCAATTTCTGACTTTGGAATTTATGATGCTTTCACGTATTATTAAAAAGAAAGCAACTAATCGTATTTGTTAGTGGGTAACATAACAAGTTGAACAATATAACAAGAACTTATTGTAATAAATAAAATAATACTACATATAAGTCATTCAGTATAAAAATTAAATTTCACCAACCATATACTTTTATTCAAGTGAATTTATTCACAATTATTAATGTTACATTTTTCTGATATATTTATGTATTATTTGGAGAACTGAATAATCTACAATTGACACTAAAATCAAATTGATTAAAAATAAGGACGAAAATGATCATAATAATACCTTATGTTGACCTTGCAATCAAATTACTAGGGGTGGCATGGATTGGATATTTTATATCCAAATAATTGGATTAGATTTTTGACCCAAATCCATTTTTTTAGCAAAAGTAGTTTGGATTTTTTTAGAATCCACATCCAAATATTTGGATCAAGATTTAAATCCAATCCAAATATTTGGATCAAGTTTAAAATCCAGAATCCATTTTTAATAAAAGAAATTTAAATTGAATTTCTTAAAACTTGTGTCATTAAGGCTCGAATGACTCGGATGGGATCAACGACTCAGACGAACCCGACAACCCGGACGATCCAGACGGGCCCGACGACCCGAAAGACCCAGACGGGCCCGATGACCCGAACGGGCCGGACAACCCGAACGGGCCCGAAAACACAAACATGCTCGACGACGGACGACCCGAATGGGCCCAATGACCCAGACGGGCCAGACGACCCAATAGTCGGGCCCAATCAGGTAGTCGGGCCCGTTCGAATCGTGGGGCCGTCTAGGTCGTTAGGTACGTCAAGGTCATCAGGCCCGTCTGAGTCGTCGGGCCCATCCGGGTCGTAGGGTCCGTCCGGGACGTCGAGCCCGTCTAGGTCGTAGGGCCCGTTCGGGTCGTAGGGCTCGTTCGTGTCATCGTGCCATTCGGGTCGTAAGGCCCGTGTAGGTCGTCAGGCTCGTCAGGCCCATCCGGATCGCCAGGTCGTCCGGCCCATCCGGGTCTTCGGGCCCGTTCGGGTTGTCAGGCCTGTTCAGGTTTTTGGGCCTGCCTGACTCGTTCGGGTCTTTGGGCTGCCTGACTTGTTTTCGTCATTGGTTCTGCTTGGTCCGTTCGGGTTTTCGGGTCCGCGTGACTCATCAGGTCATTGGGCCTGATCGACTCGTTCGATTTGTCGGGCCCGCCTATCTCGTTCATATCTTTAGGTCCGCCCAACCTCTTATGGTTGTCGGGCCTGTCCGATCCGTATAGATCGCCAAGCAAGGCCTATCCAAGTCTGAATATAGCATAGTTCATCTCAACTTTTAGTTTAACCCAACTAAAAATTTAAATTGAAAATTTGGATTGGATTTTTTGGATTATCCATATTTAAAAATCTTGATTTATAAAATGGATATCCAATCCATAAGATATATAAAATGTAAATTAGATTGGAATCCATATCCATTAAATGGATTTTAAATGGATTAGATTTTTAATAAAATGAATTATAAATGGAGTGGATTGGAACAAAAATAGATTGGATCAAGAAAATTAAATTTTTTACCCACACCTACAAATTACAATAATCTCATAAATTATTAGGTTATTATCAGAATATTTTATTTTATTGTATCAATATCGACAAAATATTTTTCCAGATGAAAATATGGCCTCTGAATATTCTTCTATTGCCTTTGAAATGAATTTTAATTATTTTTTAATATGAATATCTTTAATTTCTCTATGCTAAAGAACTTAAAAAACCAAAAGACTCTTCATTTATTTTTTCTCTATCTTCTTTTTTTCTTTTCTTTGCTAAACCAAAGATACCATGATATTTCCGAAAACAATAATAATAATTTAATTTGTTCAATTTTTTTCGAAAAAGAAGTGGCTACGTAGTACTGGCACCATATTTTTTGAATCTCTCCTTCGATCTGACCTCAAGAAGTTTCTCTCCTTCTGCAACTGCCACTGCCATTCACAACTCCAGGAATAGAACTCTCACTTGTACTCTTCTTTTTGCGACAAAATACCAGATCTCCATCATTTCACATCCACTATGTAAAAAGTACAATTATTATAACTTCAAAAAACTAAAACATTATTATAATAACAACAATAATAATACATAATAATATGCAAACATCATCGTACACCCAACAACACGCACCTTTGCTTCCAACCAAACCAGAACCAGACTATGATCATCATCTGTAACAATCTCAGTTGCATTCAAAAAAAAAATTTACTCTTTTCATGAAAGAGTTAAACCCTCACAGAGACAATTATTAGTTTCTATATTAAGACATTCAAATGTATGTAATAGACATAAAGATTGCGTGTTCATAGTTAAGTCAGTTTAGATTCTATTCCAACATTCATTCCTTAAAAAAACAAAGCTCTTCCCATTCAACCAACATTGCTTACACGGTTTTACAAAACAGAGAGAAACGTAAGAAGAACAAGAACGAGACACAGAATTTGTACAACACAAACATTCAACTATTTAACCTAAATAACCATTCTACTGTTCCTCACACCCAGCTTCAAATTCACCTCCACCTCCACGTTCACGTTCACATTCTCACCACCACCATCGTTTCTTCGAACCTGAGGCACACCACTGAACAATTGCTCCACAGAAGAACACTTCCTAGCGTTATTGCGCGCGGCTTTCGGCTTCACAACACCACCTTCCGACGACGGAGAAAGAGGCAACACCGAGGGTATCTTGAAGTTGGTCCTCGCCTTCGCGCCTCTGAGTCTTCTCGCCGCCGCGTCGTACGCACGCGCCGCTTCCTCCGCGGTGTCGAACGTCCCCAGCCAGTGGCGGCACCGCCCGATCCGGTCGCGTATCTCCGCCGACCACCTCCCCCACGGTCTCTTCCGCACCCCCCGGTAACTCTTGCTCGCCGACACCCCAGCCGTTTTCTTCGGCGTCTCCGGAGCATGCAACGTCGACGACGACGACGTCCCGAAAAGAACGTGTTCTCCAACCACCGCGGCGATCCCTTCCAGCCCCGTTTCGTAGCGCAGCTCCCGCGATGACCCCACCGTCCGCAACGACACCGTTTCGGGTTTCGGAGGGAAAAAGTTAGCGGCGGCGACGGTGGTGGTTGGCGCGTGTAAGTAGATTTCGTCGTTCATCGTCATAAGTATGGGAGTTAGACTTTTCGGATCAAAGGTGGTCGTGGCCCCTACAGAGGGGAACGAGATATTTATATTGGGTCGAAGAAAATTGGTTCGAAAATTATTAAAAATGTTAAATTTAAGCAAAAAGAAAAAAAAAATTGTAGATTTGTGTAGATAGATATTGGTGTGAAATCTGAAAAGACTGTAATCCCTCGTATCTACATGTTTGTCTTTCCTAGGCTGGCTGTAGGCTGTACTGTAGGGATACACACCCTTTCAGAAGGTCCCTTAACACAACACACCTAATATAGCACGGGCCCCTTCACCCTTTCTTTATTCTTCACATTTTCACGTTTTCAAAATGTAAATTCTTTTTCTTTAACTTGTAGTGACAAAATTGTAACGAAATACAACAATACTTCGTATGGATCGTAATTAATCTACTGTTGAGTGGAAAACAAAGGTTCTAGAACTAGTGATCGATCCTTGAAATCTTAATGCATGTTGTATGAGAAACAAAGATGTTTTTTTTTACATGAGATCTCTCCTAGTAAAAGAACGATGACAGTGTTTTTTTTGTTACATGAGAGATGAGTGGAGGAGCGTCACAGTGTCGTCAAGGAAAAGATTGTTTGACTGCAAAATTGCAAAACATGATTGACTGTGCAAATCCTTTCTTTTTTATCAGTTTTATCACTTCACGTAGTTCATCGAAATAACCACAGGGGAAACCAGAAACACCTCTCTCAGCAAAGCAACCATTAGTACCCTCGTGTATATAACTTCAAACTTTCCATAATTTTTAACTTTCCTCGTGCTGATTAATTCAAACTTTGTCATAATTATTCTTCTTCTTCTTCTGGTACGGTTTGTTTTCATTGGTCTTTTCTCGTAGTAACATTTATGATATATTATGCAGGAAAAGAAATGAATAAAGAATTGTAAATAGTATAATAGCTTTACAGAAAAAATGTTGAAAAACAAACAGCATGCACGATGAAGATGATGAGATTTTGCATTATGATCTGTGCATGATGTCATGAAGATGTCTTTCAAAGGTCAAGAAGCAATTATGCATAGGTGATGGAATAGATGGGAAGAAGCAGATGATAGCATTGCAAACAATTAATGCACCAAGATTTCGGATTTGATTTCCACTTTCATTTCAGATTCAGATTTCCTCAATTAAAATACCCTTCGCAATATATTTTTTATTACCTTTCTTCGTATCTTAGTTGCATTTATTTTCTCTTTCTCCAATCACATTTAGATACATGCAGAATGGTACCCTAATTAGTGATATGCATAAAGCTTTTTATGTGATTTACCAAGTCACCTTTTTACTTCAATGTGTGATAAATAAATATTATACTTATAGGACAGAAAATATTTATAGTGTGACAACAATCAGCAATGTTTAATAATATATATATATATATATATATATATATAACAACCAGTGTTTATAAGATTTAACATAGGAAAAATAAAGAATGCAATAGTTTAATTAATTTTAATAAAATATTTATAAAGGTTTTTATTTTATTTTTTTATTTTTAGATCACAATGAATGTAAATTTTTAAACTAGGTTTAGGTAAAATATAAAAAGAAAAAAAGGTATAAAATATAATTCATGTATGTACTAAATTATAAATTTATTAAGAGTTAATTACGTTAGTAGAAATTTTCATATATTGAATTTTTTTTCAAATTTGTTAAAAGAATTTGTAATAAAAAATTTTATTTTGCCTTTTTTTAAGAATTTTAATTGATATGTAATTTCTTCGTGGATAATATTTTTTTAAAAAATTATAAAATTTACAAGTATTTCTTACAAAAATTGTTACGAAAAGTGTTTTATACAAAATATTTTACAAGAAAATTGGTAGCAATTTCTTACAATTTTTTTTCACAACAAAAGAAAAAATATTCGAAATAAAATAGACAAAAAAAATAATTTTTTTAAGGAGTGTTACGGAAGTATATATGGTACTTTTTAAAAAGATTATTGTAATATTTATTGAAAACATATGTTTTCGATCTTTAATATTTTTAATAATATGAGATTAATTTTTTTTTATTTTATATTGGTAATTTTTATTTGAATTTTAAAAAATTATTTTTAACTTAAAAAAATACGATAAATCCGTAAATATACACGATCTGCTTATCTTATATATCTCTCTATTCCCGTCCGTACTCAATGGTATAGTCAAATTAAGCTAAACTCAAGAGAATAATAAATCTACAATCAGAAAGTGATTTTTAATTTTCATTTTCTTGTTCTATTTTCTTTTAATAGATTAACCTGGTACTTTTACTGCGATTATATATTCTGAAAAAACGAAGAATACTGTTAATTTGTAAGTAATTTTGATTAAGAAAAACGATTTTTTGACATCAAAATAAGTACTTTGACAATCTATTTTTAGAGATAAAATAATTATTAAAAAAATAAAATTTTATATTAATAAAGAAAATAAAAATTGAATGATAATATAGTAAATATGAAATGAGTGTAAAACTTTTTTGAGTTAAGTAATAAATACTACAGTCCTTTCACCCATTAAAATATTGTAATAAACTAATTGAAACTTTTGAGAATAACTTTAAAGAATAAGTAATTTGAAGACGAATGATGCTTAGTTAAAGCGAAAAGATTACTTTTTTTTTCTTCTTTCAAAAGTAAAGTTAGAGCATAATATACAAAAGTCAGAACAATGTACAAAGTGTTTGTCTCAAAACTTTTAGAAACACTCTTCTATTATAAAAATCGAACCTCTCCACTCTTTTGTTTTTGCATAAATGCCCTCGTCAACTTCACGTGGGGAAAACTTGAAAAGCGAGCTTGAAAATGGTATGAACAAATGCATGCAAAGTGATGAACGATGGATTGTTGATGGATGAACAGTGATTGTTTTCTTATATAGTAAAATCTTTGGGTTGGATCTATGCAATCTGCACAGTGCAAACACTGAGTTTCGCAATTTTTGGTAAACTCTTTCTCTCACCTTCGTTTCTTCTTAGTTCAGTCTCAAAAATCACAAGTCAATCTCTTTAAAAATGTGCCTTTCTCAACGATCCATGCAAAAGAATCAACATAACTCAACTCTCTCGGTCTCACACACACACAAACACATAGTTTTATACCTTTCCCAAGGTAACCCTTTTGCTAGTGGCAATACTCATACTCTTATAATAATATGAAATACAAAGAAAAGAGTGAAGTATGGTCTTTTATTTCATTACATCATCTTTTCTCTTCACTTCCTTTCAATCTTTCAACTGATTACAGAAATATGCAGACCTCCAAAACTAAACCAGATTGGTTTTCCAAGTTTATGGTAAAAAAATAAATAAAACTTTTGTTTGACAGATTTAGGAAACGACAATTATACTTTAACCCACTTTTTTTGATCCATTTTTAATCTACCACTTCAATCACCATTAGATCATCACATCACATCATTAAAAAGAATAAAAAAGGATGATCTAATAATGATTGAAGTAATAGGTTAAAAGTTGCTAAAAAAAGTGAGTTAAAATATTATTTTTCTTTAAAAAATTATTGGAAGTCTTGTGTAAAGTTGGAAACAAGACGAATTCATGGTACATAAATAAGTGTAAATCTCATTTTACAAGTTTTGTAAAATTTAACTAGATTTAAATTTCAGATTTTAAATTTATAAATTAGAAACTATTTAACGAGATTTTTTGTTTGTTAGATTTAGTGTTTCATATGTTATTGAACTATCATCGTACCATTTGTTAATATTTACTTTTATATTTGAGATGTATATGTATAGGTGTGATAGAGATGTCACTAGAACAAAAAATGCATTTGAAATTGCTTAATAGGCTTCCGTTTCAATAAAAAACGAAGTCTTTTAAAGTTTAGTGATATTTTTGAAATTATTTGTTCAATTATAGGCTTTGAAGACTTTCAAGATCCTTCTTTCTAAACTTACTTTGATATGTTTCGGTTTAAACATCGAAGTAAAATGTTGAAAATAACGGATGTTAAAACGCTTCGCTGTACTAATATGTATCAAAAATTTTACATCAACTTAAAGATAAAATCAATTTATCGCGTATAAATGAATTCAAATATGAACTAAAAGTCAATTTTGTAAAGTTAAATTAAATTTAGACGATACATAAATAATAATTTAAGAATGATAGAATAGTGGGAGTAAACATTGCCTGTGAAATGGAAAGAATGTCGGTGAATGGAGCATAAAGAGGGGAAGCATGGGCGTGTGTGCGAGCGTAATCGGAGAAAGTGAAGTTAAGTTTTGAAGAGAGTAAAGAAGTTGAAGAGGAAGCACGCCAAGTTTTTTGTGTTCTGCACTGTGCTCATTCTTTGGACCAAGAGATTTGGCATTGCAATTGCAGTTGCATGGAGTAACGAGTAAGAATGCGTTCGGATTTTGCAAAAGAAAGAGAGAGAGAGAGAGAGAAAGTGTGTTACACAATCCCAAGAAGAAGAGACAAACAAAGTGTGTTTCAATGATATCTTTATCATTTTCGTACTCGAGTGCTATGCCAATTGGTGTAAGCTTCTATCTCTTTCTTCCAACTTTCATGCCTCTGTTCCAATTCTCAGCTTTTGCCCAAATAATGCAACCTTTTTGTGTGTTCCATCTTTCGTCCTTTTCATCAAAAAAACCAATTCCAAACTCAAACAAACCTCATTCTTCTTTTCACTTCTCTTTTCTCTTTTTTTATTGCCATTTATTTCGCAATATAAACTTCTTAAATAAATTTTCGTGGCAGAAATGGAGTGGACCGGGTCACAATCAAATTATGTCAATTGAATTGTTACACTCTTAAGTAGAAAGAATTGCACTTTGACTAATAACTATATCTTTTCTTTTGATCTACTGATAAACGCTAAATCCTAACACTTATTCATGTCACTCTCATTTTGTAATTTAAAATAAAATGTTTTAGTTTATTTAAACATCTTAAAATCTTTACCCTTTTCAATACAAGATTGTGTCGTTTTTTTGAAATAAAACAATATGTTATAAAAGTATTTTTTGTGTATTTACAAATCAGTGAATTCTATTGACCCAAACAAAAACTAATCGTAATTAATTGAATTCGTTTTATTCAAATTGTCATTTTTTTTTACGATTTTCAACTGGCAAAATGTTATTCTGTTGAGATTTAATTTTCTTTTAAATGTAGTCCAAAATTTCACATAAGTGATTAGTATCGGAAATCATTTCTGGATTACTTATACGATTAATTCATAATATATAAATATATAATTTATAAAAAAAATACAAATTTTACCTTATAAATTAATTATATATCATCGAGTTGGATTTTAATTAAACCTATTTTAATATGTATGATAAAAATTATTATTAGTATCATATAAGTCAACATCCAATAAATTTCGCAGAGATGATTGTTCATGATAAAATGTAAGTGCCATTGTTTTTCCGCATCTATACTATCTACTCTTACTCTATTTTTTTACATAACTTTCTAAATTAAAGAATTACGTAATTAATATATATATATATATATATATATATATTAAGTGTGTACTATTGGTAGGCCCCATATTCAAAAAGTTCTAACAAAAGTACCCAAACAAATAGGCCGGCTATCCTTCACCTTAAAGTAACCCAGGCCCAAGCCCAGGCCCATTGTGCGGTTGCTGTTTTAGTTCTTTTTATGTGAGGGAGTGCGACCATGAATGTGGTTGATGTTCCTAAAATCGGACAATAAAATAGACATATCTTTTATATAACATTTCATTGAAATAAGATAATGCTAAAATCTTAAATCTAATATGATTTTACTATTTTAATACATTTGTTTTGTAGTGTTATTTCACCTTCAAACATTGCGGCTATTTTTATCTTCTCATGACACAATCTTATTTATATAAAGATTAAGATATTCATTGAGTCACAATGAAAAAGAAGAAAAAAAAACTAACTCTCAATTCATTATGACATGAACATCACTTATCAATCACAAACACAAATCAATTATTTTATAAATTTCGAAACAAGATGTACCAAATCATCCATAGACCAACAAAATAATAAATTTTGTTTCCATAAATAATATGAAGAGAGAATGAAATATCACACCAACTTAAGTTGGTCAGACAAAGAATGTAGAGGGTAAAATTGAATATTGAGTATGAGTCTTGATTTAGTATTTTTGTTTGTTGCGAATCCAAGTGTGAATATAAGTCTTATGTTGAGTAGAAATGAAAAAGTTGAGTACCATATAACGATGAAAACCTATAAACCCATCGTCTTAAAATTTTGAATTAAGAGCGGTATTAATCCTTTATATGTGAGTTGGACTCATATTTATTGGTGTTGTATCTCCTTGATGATCCTCTCTCAAAAGATCGAACAGTCATATGAGAGTCTCGATTCGTCCTTGCAATGTGAAGGAATACAAGTATTGCATTTATAAGTTTCCTATACTACGAGTAACCACATATATATTTAAACATAATCGGTTACTTTTCATCCATAGTAAACAAAAGTGAATTTTTAGCGTGCTTTTGTTTTTTCAATGTACTTACATGAAATTGTTGATTCAAGAAATGAAGCCCCTTTGGAAGCTCTAAAGCCATTTGTTGACACATAAGTTACCAACTAACGTGAAAAAAACTGGTTGGTGAATATTTATTATGATAGTTAAAGTACAGTCATTGAATCCGCAGTTACAGTTACACGACAAGAACGATTTCTTGTAAAAAAACATCTTAGAATAAAGAATTACACGAATAAAGAATAAGGAATTTACGTGAATCGATGCTTGGATTTATACCATGTTCCGTAGAAGACAAATGCGAATGTTAAAAGGACGGGACAAACCTCCTCCAGCGTAAGACGACAAAATTTTGATGCTTTAATAACTTTTTCATTGGACAGGTGTGAATTGTAATGCTCTTTGGGAGCAGTGAGTGAGAACTCCAAAAAGTTTGAGATTTTCTTTTCATGATCCAACACGGTACAAAATCCACGTCGACTAAAAGAGATAGAGAGTGATTTTTAAACTATAATCGATTTGTAAGGTAAGATTTGCATTTATATACATATTCTAAATTCAGGTGGAATAATAGATACAGTAAATATCAAATTCTGTTAAAATAAGTTTTAATTCAGTTGAAATTCTCACATCGATTAGAGATAAGGTCAATTAATAATATATAAGTGAGGTGCAAATCTCACCTTACAAGTCAGTTTTGTGAAATTATTAAATTAGACTTAAAACTCACTTTTAACATGGTATTAGGTCAAGTTAGAATCTATCCCAATAAATTTTCTTGATGTGAGAGAGTGTGTTGAAAATTCCATATCAACTAGAAATAAAGCCAATTCATAATATATAAATTAAATCTATTATTTCATTCATTATTAAAAATACTCGTTAATTATCAGGATATTCATCGATGTCTAATTTCACCAAATATTTTTCCTTTGCCCGAAAGGTTGTGTTGGAAGGATCCATACACATACATGCACGGCTAAACCTTGGAAGTTGCAACACTGAAATGACAGTTTTTGTTGCTGATTCTTGTGGGGTGATGGTTTCACATAACATGCAATGCAGAACCGATAAGAAGAACATCAACAACGATGCCTTTTTCATTTTGACCAACAATGACTTCTTTTTTCTCCTGGTACTATGCAGATTGCAGAGGAATCATCATCTCTTACTAAAACATAAACTAAAGTTTGTCTAACTAATTTACATATCATTTGAGATTTAACCAACATAATGTAAAACAGTATAACAATAATACCAGTTACCACCACATCTCTCACTCGTGTTCTTATTTTGTTTTTTCATTCTATTTCACTGTTTTTTTCATCTGGGTACAAACAAAAATAAGATGTGGCTTCATCATTGTTCATTATTGTTCCCATAGCAGGTGTTGATTGCACCTTGATTGCTTTGTTTGGTGTCTGAGAAATTCGGCCCTTCACCAGTGTTCTTTTATGCTTTATGTTCAGACTTTAATTGTACTGTTTAAGCAAAAGTTACTTTATGATGAATTATTTTCTGATTTTTGACCGCGGAACAACAGCATAAACCTTCCAAAAGTCACTGATACACACCTTATGCAGTAGAATATAGAAATAGCAGTGAAATAAAATAATATATCAGCAGTGAAGGAAGAAAAGAAAAAAGAGAAATTCATATATATCCGTAACTATATATATATATATATATATTCAGAAAACATAAAGGGTTAAAAGGTGAAAGGTATCTACACATTACAAAAAAGGAACTGCTATATAGTATGAATTGTCTTGCAGAAAAGGCATGAATGTACGACGTGTGTTAAAGAATAGCAGGTTTTCAAAGCAGCGTTTACAGAAAACATTCAGCATATAAATATGGTTAATAACCGGTATACATATTCTTCTTCTGTGTTATTCAGTGGTGGCATTCAACATTTCTATTATGAAAATATGTATGATACAAAACAACCAACAAAAGGGTGTTGTTATAAGAGAAAACAAGGTTTTCACAAGATTGGCAAATTTCAAAAGAAAATTACTCAAACTTGCAGAAATTATGTATCTGCTAATTATCTTGTTTATTGCTTTGTTTCTGTAAAAGCGTCACCATCGTTAGAAGAGACACAGATGAAGTGGTAGGTAACATCACTGTCCCACCATGTGGTCCTTACTCGTGATGATTTCCAAATGATAAGCACTTGCGTGAAATCGATGGAAATCTAACGGTGGAAATAAAAGTTGCATGTTCAACGAGTTTTTGTTTTCTGTCATTCTCATTCCCATTTATATTATTCACCATTCTCTTCTCAATCCCTAGAATCAAATCCAAGTCTGTATCTACACTTTCTTTTCTTCTCCGTTCATCCACTGCAAATGGGGGAGCCATGCCAAAAATACTGGTTTTCTGATATGGTAACATATATGTTTATCATATTCCACAATTCTTTAGACTAATTAGAGAGTAAATATGTGTTAATATTGCATACTTTTATGTAAAGATTGGTGATTGAATTTGCGCATTTTGTTTCATAGGAGATACAAGATTTTGATTTCTTTAACCAAAGCCACAAGATTGAGTCACTGGATGATGAAGATCAGATCTTTGAGGAGATCATGCATCGACCAGCTTTCTCTTCTGACAGTGAAACTCACTCTCCCAAGGTTCAAACCAGATCAAACTATGGTGGCAGTGATTACACAACCCTCACCAGCAACAAGAACAGCAACGTTGTGATGAAGAGCAACAGCTCTAACTTTCTGTTCTCATCACAACATGCACCAGAGAAACCTGCCACAGCCCCTTCTCCTCCAACTGCGTATATTCTATCTTTCAATGACTCCACCGTAGTTGCTGCTACCTGCCAAACCTACGATGGAAAACCGCCGTACCAAGAGGGTGTAGCCGCAGGGAGCGGTGGCGCGTGTCTTCCCTCAAAAGGGGTCTCAGAAAAACATGAGATTGAACCTAAGGCCAACTCAGCAACAAGAAAAGGTAGAAGTTCTGGAGAGACACTGGACCATATAATGACTGAGAGAAAAAGGAGACGGGAACTGACAGAGAGATTCATTGCACTTTCAGCCACCATACCTGGTTTGAAGAAGGTTAGTGAGTGATGTCACATACTTTATTATTGTATAATTCATTAACTGAGTTTAGTTTATAGAAAACGCCATTTTTAAGTTGTTTTCCTTCATTCACGTGGAAGGTTTATATATGTGATGCTATTTGAGAAACAGAAACAATTGAACAATGGAATGTTTTATGGAGTGTGTAGATCGACAAGGCAACCATACTTTGCGAAGCAATCACTTATGTGAAACGACTTAAAGAGCGTGTAAGAGAACTAGAAGAACAATGCAAGAGGACAAGGGTAGAGTCGGTGTCTTTTGTTCATCAGAGGTCCAACGTTATTTGTAGTGATGATAAAGGGACAACCTCTGGTGCAACGAAATCTGATGAATGCTATAAAACCAATGAAGCACTCCCTACAGTGGAAGCAAGAGTGTTTAAAAAAGATGTACTAATCCGGATTCACTGCAAGATACAAAATGGCATTTTGATAAAAATTTTGGATTATCTTAATACCCTTGATCTCTCCACAACCAGCAACAGTGTAATGCCATTTGGAAGTTCAACTCTTGACATCAGCATCGTTGCTCAGGTACACTAGCATCATGACTCTTATAAAGAAAAAACTTTGTTAGAAAAATTTAGAGAGCATTGATTTTGCAAACTGCTATTAAGACTGTATCTTGCTTCAATTACCGCAGATGGGTGAAAAATTCAACGCAACAATGAATGATCTAGTGAAAAACCTGAGAGTGGTTCTCTTGCAGTCATCTGAAGCTCCACAAATGATCAAAGGAGTCTGATCCCAAAATTCTACTAGTTAGCTCTGGTGTGTGGGTTGATCTAAATTCTGGAATTAGGTTATGTCTTGTTATTCATGATCAGGGAGAGTCTACTACTGTTTGATGAATAGAATGATTATGATTTCATGCATGATACTTTCAAATTATAGATAACACCATCAATATTATGCATATTAGAGCATGTAGCTGCAACTTGCAAGATATATAGTTGTGGAATTATTTGTGAAATAAACAACACCCTGGCATTCTTCTCTCGATGTACTGGGTTCATGCTTTAAATTTAATATAATATATGTATACAGTTTATGATTTAATAATGAAATAATGATTGAAAATCTTAGCTTACTAAAAATAAAACGAATTTATAATATATTAGTTTTGTAAAGATCGGTTAGACTTAAAACTTTTTATTGAGTAAAGGAAAAGATTATGATTGGATGACAAATTGTAAGATTTTACTAAAATGCTTAAAAATTTGAAGAGTTTATTTGTTATTTTGAATTCTATCTCTTTGTCTGTAATCCTTGTTAATGTACCCTTTACTATTTAATATTTTTGTAAAATGGTTAACATCTCAATGTTTCTTATTAATATATTTTTTATTGTTGATAGAAAAACTATCTAATTATATATATTAATTATTGCTGGATCTTGTGAATTAGAATGGATTGAGATTTTCTTTTTACTATTTATTTTCGGTTATTATTTTTGTATTTAGAATAATTATGAAGTTTAATAATTTAACTAATATTTTAGATTGACAATATTTCTAAATTTGGAGTATGAATTTGTGACTGTATGAACTTTATTTCTGTTTTACATAGCTTATAACCTCTTCAGTAACATCTTAGTAGTAACATCATGATCGATAATGAAAAGTGGTAAAATATAGGATTAAATATGTTTTTGGTCCCTCTAGTTTTAGTGAATTTTGGAATTAGTCCCTCATCAAAATTTTATATCAATTTAGTCCTTCATCTTTCAAAATGCGTGAATTTAGTCCTTTTAACCAAATTTTGTTAAGTTTATCTGATGTTTCAAGCACATTTCATGATAGTATTTAAGTTAACATTGAAACAAAAATGTATCAAACAGTGTAAATAATTTAAATACTATCATGAAATGCGCTTGAAACATCAGATAAACTTAACCAAATTTGGTTACAAGGATTAGATTCATGGCATTTTGAAAGATGAAGGACTAAATTGGTCAAAAGTTTTGATGAGGGACTAATTCCAAATTTCGCTGAAACTTGAGGGACTAAAAACATATTTAACCCTAAAATATATTTATGAAAAGATATTTATACTTGAAAATTAGGTCTGCTAGTGATACGTGAATAGTACGAATACATAAATTTATATATTCTTAGCTCGATTTGAACGTGGAGGGTAACAATTTGCAGGTTTTGATATAAAGGAATAGGAGTGACACCTGTGGTTATTTATATTTATATTTTTTTTGGTGAAATATATTGTTTATAATATATATATATATATTGGACAACGATAGAAGTCATGAGTTAAAAGTGGGTCAAAAATGATGGGTTAAACTATCTTTATCCATATATATTATATGTGTTTTAGAAGTGTTAGGATACAATATTTTTTTTCAGATGATTTAAGAAATTGAGAAACTGTGAAAAAGCATAGTTTGATTTAGGTGTTATTGCTTCGATGACACCACTTTTATTCCAAAATTTTAAGGTAATGGTATTTTGATATAGTGTTTAATTTTGTCTATTTTATCTAATGTGAGACTTTTGACTCACACTCAAACTATTCTCGACAATTGCAACGTAAAGTAGAAAAACAATGCTAATAATAATAATATATATATATATATATATATATATATATATATGAGTTTTGTATAAAGAATTTTCATCATCTTTAACCAAAATCATAATGTTCTTAAAGTACATGAGAGAGATTAAAATGATTAGTATTCAACTGCTATAAACAATGAGAAAGAAGAAGAAAGAGAAAATCTGAGAGGGTGATGAGATGCAAGAACAATAGAATTGACATTCATATACTAACCAAATCTTCTCCAGCTATGTGGACTCGGCCTAATGTGGACTTGGCCCAATTTATTATGATTTTTCAATAATCTAAGTAAATTTATATGGGCTTTCATTTTCTTTCTCATTACTTTCTATCATTCTCCGGTTTGTTTTTGGATTATGATTCTTTCGTCACAGAGAAAAGTTAAATCTCACTTTTAGATTTAAAATAATAAGACTTCGAAAACTAAAACAACCATTTGAAAATTATATGCTAATAATTTAATAACATGAATTGATGATTAGTGAAATTTTTAGTTAAAGAATAAAATTTAAGTCTTAATTCATAGTTTTTTAAAAAAGATATTTTCATTACTAAAATAATTATTTATCAACAACATTATACTTCTTATTAGCAAGAACAAATATATTTAGGTGAGACAATTTTGTTACTCATATATATAAAACAAAGAACAAAAAGATTTGTCACCATAAATATATATCGCATAAATATCGGTAGATATTAATTTAAGTTCGTATAAAAATAAAAAGGTTGAGCAACATATAATATAATATAATATATATATATATATATATATATATATTATTTTTTTATTCTTAATTTTATAATCTTATTTTTCTTTTTCTACGTACTTTTTCCTCTTTTTTCTAATCATTCAGTTTGTTCTAAATCACCAAATCTATATAATTTACTGAATTTATATGGAACAATAAAAAATAAAAATTTGTACAAACTATCAACATTTATAAAGTCAAATTAGTGTATCGAACAAATCCATCAATGTTTAAAAAAAATTAGTATAATATGCCATTTATCTTATTTATTTTTTAATTTTATGATATACTTACGTTATTTTGTTTTGTATGATATATTTTGTGATAAACTTGCATCGTTTTCCATATGAGATTACGAGATCTGAAGCAATAAAATGGAGACCCCAGACATGGCTGATCGCAGACAGGTTTTATCATGACACAGTCAAACTGACACCAAAAATTAAACATAATTTGCAAAATTTAAAACTTTGTCTTCGTAAAATTAATTTTCTCATTCCAAACCAGCTCATCTTGGGATCTTCAAATCTAGTGGGGACAAAATAATTAATGTAGATACACATTAATTAATTTTATTCCTTTTAGTTCATCACTCCAAGGTAATCTTATATATATATATATATATGATGTAAAGTTTTGTTATCTTATGATTCAGAATTAAACTGTTATTATTAATGTTTTTAAAAGTTTAAATATAATTAACCACTTGATGCCCTATTTCTTCACGTGTTCGTTTCTTGAAGATTCTACATTCTTAACTCAATAATGCTTCTTTGGATACATATAGAGTTTGTAATGTTCTCAACTTTTTCTTCGTCAAAAGATTTTGTTTTCTTTTATATTATCTTTTTGTTTTTGGGTTACATATGTTTTTGGTTTTTGAGTTTTCAGTGAATTTTAGAATTAATTAATTTCAAAACTTTAGACCAATTTAATAATTATTTATCTTTCGAAATATGTAAATTTAGTCTTTTTAATTAAATTTTATTAGGTTTATTTGATGTTTCGTATGCTTTTTAGGATTGTATTTGAATTGTTTATACAGTTTGACATATTTTCGTTCTATTGTTAAGTCAAATACTATTATGAAACGCGTTTGAAATGTCAAATAAATTTAATAACAAAATTTTATTAAAAGAACTAAATATATGTATTTCAAAAGATGAAGACTAAATTTGTCTAAAGTTTTAAAATGGATTAATTCTAAAATTCACTCAAAGTTATAGGACCAAAAACATATTTAACTCATCTTTTTTCTATCCATCAAATAGAAACTATTTTTCTAGTTGTTAGAAAGTGAACTTTAAATTTAATCCAATTTTACAAAATCGACTTGTAAAATGAGATTTGCACTCTGTTTATATACTATAAAATTACTTTATCTATAAAAGTTTCAACACTGATTCCACTAAAGTTTGTTTTTATTGCCTTTTATTTATCCTAGCTTATGTTTGTGTTTTTTTTAAAGTTAGAAAGAAACACAAATTTATGGCATATTCACTTATATATGCAAACAAACAACAAGAGTCCAAGCTTAAATAAGCATATTTACACAAATGATATTGAGGATCTTAAAGGGAATAATATAATATATTTCAACTAAACTTAATTTCAGTGTTTAATTTATTTATTATATTTTATATTTTTAATTAATACTAAAATAATATGAATAAAATTTTGTTATTACACCACTTTATTTTACATATGAATAAATAATATGAAATAAAAGTACATTCCTTGACCCCAATATTATAAGTTCTAATTCTTATTCTAAAAAAATTAAAAATGATAAACTTGACCACAAAATTAGGAGACTGAAACTACTCCAACTCCATCATGTCTTTACCATTTAAAATTCTTCAACGAGTCCACTTTCATTAATATTTGACCTCAAAAAAGACCATTTTGTTAATCCTTAATTTCAATTAATATTAATACATTTAGAAAAATAACTTAATTGAAAATGAATGTTAATATTAAAAAAAAATGACTGATGTGTTATTTTTTATAGAATATAAAAAAAATTATTTAAATATTTAATAACCTCTACCTCTCTTTAACTATGACATGTTAAGGGTGTGGGAATCGAAAAAAATTGTAAGGTTAAATATGCTTTTGGTCCTTTAACTTTGGGTGAATTTTGAAATTAGTCAATTTCGAAACTTTAGACCAATTTAGTCCTTCATCTCTCGAAATACGTAGATTTAGTCTTTTTTAATCAAATTTTGTTAGGTTTATTTGATGTTTCGTACGTATGTCATGATTATATTTGAATTGTTTATAATGTGAAGTCAATACTATTATGAAATGCGTTTGAAATGTTAAATAAACTTAACAAAATTTGATTTAAATGACTAAATCCACGTATTTAGAAAGATGAAAGACTAAATTGGTTAAAAATTTCGAAATGGACTAATTCAAGAATTTACTGTGAGAGTTAAGGAACCAAAAGCATATCTAATTTTGTTGTATTAAAATTTCCAGTTTTCCAAACATCTTTTGCTTTTAATCCACTCTCATCTTTAGTAATTTCATCCGTGTGAACAAAAACAAAAATTAATTTTCTTATTGGAAACCTTTATCAAAATTATTGAAAAAAATGGATGAATTCTTGATTAATATTCTCATAAGAAGATAATAAACTGAATCGGATATATTTGTAAAATTGGTTTCACAATAAAAACGGATCAATATAACTTTTATATTAATTATGAAATCCTCAATTAAGATACTCTGGTTTTAATTGAAAAACCAAATTGTTTGATAGATCTGTCTATTACAAGAATCTACATTTGATTTATTTGTTAATCAAAAATACATTAAATAAACATTAAAATATTTGTTAACCCAAAAATGCATTAAATAAACATCAAAGAGAAATTACCACATTGTATGCAATTAACTATCCTATAATTTTTTCTATGATATGTGAGAAAAAAAGAGTAAAAATAAATAAATATGATGGTTTAGAATAACAAAATATAGTTCAAATTTATTTTATGTCCTAATAATAATAATGAATGTTATTTTGATCATGTTATCAATTCAAACCACTTTTGTTTTCTTTTTCATAACCAAAGTCACATTTCTTTCCTCTAAAGTCTTTTAAAAGGAAACACGTCACCCTAATCATTGTTTCATTATGCCTCCCTTGGATGCAATGTTAGATGGTGATGGTTGACCTAACAGTTTATGGTCTTAAAAACGAGTATAAAATATTATGGACAAAATTGAAAAAACAAAAAAAAAGTACACTGAATGAATTTTTTTTATATAAGAATAATGTTGATAGTATTTTTATTTTTTTAATGTAGATTGAATAAATTAGTTATTTATCTATAACTATTTTTTAATTTATAACCTATTGTCTCCACGAAGTCTTAATACATTCTTACAATATTGCATCTAATCGAAAAATAGATTACACTTTGATTTAGTATAATAAGGTTAGGGTCATACAAATTTCATTAATTTTACTTGTTATTCTAATAAGAAAATAAAATTAGAAAAGAAAATTCTTACCGGTTATAGTTAACAAATATTCCAACATCGTTTTAAAATATTTTTTATATAATTTAATTTACTTGAAAATTATTTTCATTTAAAAATTTAATTACCTCATAAATAATCATTTTGTAATTTAAACTTATACTTCATGTTTTTGAAATATAAGTAAATACATTCTAATAATTGATAGTATAATTCTATAAATTTTAATATTTTTATATTTCATGTCAATTAAATTTACTATAAACTCTTCATTTATTTTCCTTTAGTTAAACATGTTCATTATATTATTCTTCATTTATTTTCCTTTAGTTAAACAAGTATATTATTTTTCTTTAGTTAAACAAGTCCATGATATTAGTGTATCAAGGAATAAAAATGAACAAATAAGAAATAATTGTACATACTATTTATTACATTATAATGTAATTTATGTGGATACCACAGTTGAAACATAGTACAATCATTCTACCATAGCTGAAACATATAGTGAATCATTTTCTTTACTTTTTCTATTAAAGTGAAACTTTAGAAGTAACCTCAAAAGTTGACTAGATCCAAATAACGAAAAAGGAAACCACTCTTAGTGCACTTTATAACTTATGTTTTTTCTGTTTGTTATTATTAATACTATTATTCTCAATCAATTAATACTTTTTCAATTACTTATTACTTTCATAATTAAAATAAAAGCTCATTATTAATGTGATAAAGTTCAGCTATTTTAACCATAAAAAAATACTAAAATTTAATATGATCATGATATTCTTAATTTTCCTTTAAGTACTTGCACAAAAAAAAATTGTCGTACATCTTGTTACACGTGTTTTCTTTCCATATATCACTCCCATTTTTCTGTCTTTTACAAAGATACATAACAAAACAAGCCCTATTTATATATATATATATATATATATATATATATATATATATATAATCAACACAGAAACTGACCAAAATCATAGACACCACAACTTTTTCTCTCTCTTTCTGTCTTTATAAACAGTAACATCATACATAACAAAACAAAACTTAATGATATATATAATCAGCGCTAAAACCTCAGACACCACAAAACGGACAAAACGGAAAAATTCCAATTTCACACTACAATTCCTTGTTTGATAATCCCTTGTTTGATACACTAGTACGGATCACTGCGCTTACCAAATGAAACTTCTGAGAGTACTTGCTTCAGGTTTTTCACTATATCATTTACTGTCATCTCATACTCCTCACCCATCTGCAGTTAATTAACACAAATATTGAACACCATTTCAATACAAAAAAAATGCATACACATTAACCAGATTTTACAGAGATCGAACTAGTTTTAAAGTTCATTTAGTTAATATATCAAACATGATTGAGGCATAACAACAACAAACCTGAGCTGTGATGGTAATGCAGAGAGCAGAATTTCCAAATGGCAAGACACTGCTACCGGTGACACAGAGATGAATATTTTCAAGATGGTCCAATATTTTTAGCTCAACACCATATTCTTTCTCACAGTGAATCTCAATGAGCACCTCCTTCCCCAACACTCTTGCTTCCATCTCCGGGAGGATGCTGCAGTTGGTTTCAGTGGGGTTGGTGGTGTCTTCATTTCCATTTGAGTCAGTTTTATTCACCAATATTACTGTCTCTGCAACACTCTTTCTGTTTTGCTTCTCCAGTTCCTCCACCTTCTCTTTGAGTTGCTTCACATAATCGATCGCTGCTCGAAGCACAGAAGCCTTGTCCGTCTATAAATAGCAATTTCACAACTATAAGTCATTCCATTATTCTTTCCCTCTAATAATACCTCTAACTTTTCTTTTGTAATCTTGTGCTTTCATCACTCCACCACGTGGTTATCATTCAGTGCTGACCTAAAAGTGATTCTTGTAGGATACAGATAACAAGACACACACATACAAAAACTCTAATCATGCAGAAAATTTGGCAGCCTTTTTTCTGTTCTTTAAAATCAAGTTACCATTTTTTAACTTTATATCTCTTTCCATTACCTAATACAACGAATATAAAGAGATGTATATTAAGCCATAGTGAGAGATTATCGAGTTTTCATGGTTGTCAACATCATATACCGAACGTTGATTTAGGTTAATTATAAAATGAATTCAAGCTTCAATTTATGTTGTATTCTATTCGAGAACACCAAAATTGATTGAATGAACCGGAGTACCTTGTTCAAGCCGGGGATGGTGGCGGAGAGCGCTATGAATCTCTCGGTGAGTTCTTGCCTCCTCTTTCTCTCGGCCATGATATGATCGATGGTCTGAGAAGAGGTTCGGGTTCTCTTAGATCCTTGATTGGGCCTGGCGGTTGGGCTTAGAGTGTGGAGGGCCCGTTTAGCAGGTAAAGGGGAAGAAGGCACGGAGGGTTCGGGCGTGGCGGGTACAACCGTTGAGCTATCGAAGGAGAGAATGTAAGTCCTGGGAGAGGAGCGTTTGGAAGCGACGACGGCGTTAACGGCGGCGTTAACGGCGGCGTTAACGGCGGCGCCGGGGAGGAACGAGGTGTTGTGGACAGTGTTGGAAGCGCGAAAGGAGTGATCGCTTTCGCTTTCGGAGGAGAACGGCGTGGGCGGGATGAGGTCGGTGAAGAAATCGTCGTCACAGTCATCGTTGATAGGGAAGAACTCGTTCTGGCAATCCATTTCCTGCACGAAAACGATGGATGAGTTTTTTTTTTCAGTGTAAGAAATTAAGAAGATTTGGTGGCGGTGGTGGGTGTTGCAGTTACCGTTTGAAGGTGCCAATTATTCTGCCATGAGAGCTCCTCCATGATGCAAGAGATTTTTTTTTTTTTCTCAGGTGGGAGATAGAAAAAAAAATAATAATAAAAAGAAGAGTGAGAAGCGGTGGTGTGTTGTGGTGGCAGAAGTACGTGTAACGTAGATATAATATAAGATCGGTAAGGATGCGACAAGATAATACTCGTTTTTCATGCAGCTTAAATGTGAGGCGTTGGATGAACCATATTGAGATGTGGGATCTTTGATGATGGGTCGCTGTGGTGCCCTCAGGGAGGGTGTTTTCTAGGCCCAGTTTCACGTAACCTTTTTTTCCTTACCATATCTAAATTGATTTATACTAAAATTAGTATGTTTAAAATCTATTTTATACTTAAGTTTTTAATAAATATTTAAATTTATTACTACAAATTGGTCTTATAGATTGAGAGCGTTAAGCTACTAATTTTCAGAGTTTTGTGTGTCGACATATCTGACAAATATCTGACTACAATAATCACGTATATATAATTTATATATAATGTTATAATTTAAAAATAATGAACCACTGTCGATACCATATTTATATGTTTGTCAAATATTGAATAAAAGAAAAAAAATACTGAAATCTTTCGAGAGCTATACCGATTGTAACAATGATCAATTCTGGAGGTATAAAAAATTATTTAATTATATTTATTAAATTATTTTCCTACATGCCATTCAATATAAACTTATTTATATATTATATATTGTTCTTGTCTGTGAGATTTTCAAACACTTTGATTTCTTTTATGCACATGTCGTGTTTGTGGAAATGAGTTTTGCGAGCATGATTGTCTCTTTGGAAAGCCTGGAAGATGAAGATTTAAGAGATATGCAGGGAAATTGAAATGGAATACGTTGTCATGTCAACCATAAATGCCTTTCTTTTCTTTTCTTGTTCAATGTCAACAATGGCAGCCCAGAGTGATGGGGTTGCTGCTTGAAAGGAACAAATAAATATTATAAATGTCTTCACGAAACCAAACAAACCAAAATCATGCATCAACACTCTCAAAGAGATAAAACAGGAAAAACAAAGGTAAATGGTAATCATACATAACATCGTGAACAGCAAGAAGAGAAAGAACAAATATGCATTTTCTCAACATTACACTAATAACAATAGGTTTTGCTGCTATTTAATAAACTTGCATACTACACTTTCACTAATACATTTTTTTACTGATTTTTTTAAATATATTTTATTAATATTTTAAATATTTTTTTAATATATTTTAAAACGTCAAAATTAATAATAATCAATATAAAATATAATATAGAAGTACAATAGAAAAATAGTACAAAAAATATTAACAGATAATCCAAATTCTCTACACGCATCCTTCAACCAAAAATTCCTATTTAAAACTCTAACTTTTCAAGAAAAACTGCTCACCTTAAAATCAAATAAAAAATATAACAAATACGTGATTTTAAGCACGATTTCATGTAATATATTATATAAAGAGTTGTTTGTAATCGTATTAATAAACAGGATTTCTTTTAAAAAAAAAGTGAAGATAAAAAAACGTGTTTCAAAATACAACGTCAATATAACAAAAACGTGTTTTGAAACACGACTTCTTCTCAGCAAATTTATTAAAAATTATCAATTTTTTTTTTATTTCAGTAAATATAAAAATAATTACACTATTTAAATAAAATAAAAAAACCACATTTTTTAACCAACTTCCGATTCGGCGTTGACCTTGACATTATATTAAATCAGTTTAGATAGGATTTGATCTAATTATAGAAAGACTCTGTGTACTTTAATTTAACTAAATCAAATTATATCTTGGGATTTCTTACCTAACACCACAACAACATTTTTAATATATATATATATATATATATATATATATATATATATATATATATATTTGTTAAGTCAACAATTAAATATAAAATGAAATGAATCTAAGTTGTGAATCCAAGGTGATGCAGAATTCCATGCATGGTGAATCCATTGTGCATGTCAGAACCTGTACACCTTGCTCATGTGATGAGTTATCATAATTTTAGTGCCTACAGACATATTGGAACTGGATCCTATGCAATTAAAAACTAAAATCCACAAATCTTCATCTTTGAAAATATATATTAATTTATAAATTAAAATATAAGAACAAAATACAGGGTTATAGTTTCTTTTTACAGCTCTGAAAAATAAAACAATTGTAGAGGATCGTTGTCCGAATTTATTATAGCAAAAGATTGTAAAACTTTAATTGGTTTCTCTTTGTCACAAATTTAGCTGTGACAATGAGATTATTTAATTCGCATAGGGGTTGATGCATTTTTTGAAAGTTTGATATGATTCAAAAAAATTAATCAACTTTTTTAAGGTTGGGGTTAAGTATATTTTAGTTTTCAAAATTGGATCCAAAATTGGAATTCGTTCTTATTTGAAATTTTAATATATTTTGATCTTTAAATTTTAAAATTAAATGAATATTCTTTTAACTCAATTACGTTAGTTTTTTTTAGGTATCCAACATATTTCTCAATAGATATTGAATTAGAAATGTATCGTGTAAACAATTCTAATACTAACATGAAAAACGTTCGATACGTCAAAAAAAGTTAAATAATTGATTTAAAAGGATTATATTAATTCATTTCTAAAGTTTAAGAATTAAAATGTATCAAAATTTTAAACAGAGACGAATTCCAATTTTGCGTCAAAGTTTAGGAAGTGAAAATATATTTATCTCATATGATTAATACAAACTAAATAGGATAGGTAAAATGGTTAGTTGTAAAAGAATTTAAAGAAGGAAATTGAATCCAAATATCACTTTATGGTGGAGGGATCTGGGGAAGGTACATACAAAATTAGTTTAAACAGTTAATTAATTAATTTATTGAATAATTTGAGACTATTTTAACCATGTTAAAAGTTAGTTTAGAATAAATAATATGCACAATATAACAATGTATTTCAATTGTCATATACGATAATTTTTTTTAATATTCATAATATCTGTCTTAAAATTTATACATGCAATTACTGATTAATAAGTTGACTAGGTACTACATTAAAAATAGAAACTAAACTCCTTAATTAAATTCATATTTGAAAATATTAAATGATATAAATTTAATAATTTAACACTTGACATCAATTCTTCATTCATTAAATCAAATCATGCATGCATCAACCACGTCACTTCAGAAGATTAAAGAAAATCATATTAAATAATTGAGTTCAATCATCGGTTTGGTTACAAGTTGGAACACATTTAAATAACTTTTCGTTAAAAAAAATATCAAACAATAAATTCATTATTCACTTTGATAAAAATAAATTTTTACACCATTTTTTTTAAATAATTTTATTTTCTTTACATTCAATTACAAGCCAGTTTTACTTATGTGTAGTTCATCGACGTACTAACATGACTTTTGTTTTTTCACTCAAACTATAATTTAATAAAATAATTTTAATTAGAATTCAGAGAAAATTTTGTAGCATCACGTTGGAAAATTGAAAACAAGAGCTACCATTATATCCATCCAATTAAAAAGGCATTTTAAAATACTTCTGGGCATGTATTAAAATATTACTTTAATGAGGTGTGTGTGTGTTTTTTTTTTTTGGAGTGATATTCCTTGAAAGCAAACATAATTGGTTCAAAATTTTCTCTCATAAACTTCATAAACTATCAAATTCTTAGAAAAGATAGAATTTCTACAACTTTTTTGTTTGATGATTTCACGAGCTTAAGCCACTACATTTATTAATTAAGTCTTTCAAGTAAAAAGTAATCTAAACATAAGTCTAAAATCCGCATTAAATGGAAATGACAACACAAATGAGTATATATTAAATATGGACAATAATATTTTGATTACTAAATTTTGACAAATTTTTTTACAACATGAGATAATATTTTTTTAAACAATTTTAAAATATTAAGAATAAAAAATAAAAAAAAAATGAGAAATCATTTAAAAAATAACACATAAGATAGTAAGAAAAGTTTTCAAAATTTAATTATCTAACGATCATTTTCCATTAGATATAGTTCAGAATTCTATCATTGTTTCACATTTTGAAGGTAATCAGTGTCTTACGGGGCATGGCAAACGAAAACAAAAAGTAAGCATCATTGATAAAAGTTTTTCAGTATTAGACTTTATGATCGATCTAGCTTTGAATCGATGTAGCTCTTTTTTCCTTCCTTTTGTTCCATCTCCGACATGGTGTTGTAGCATTTCGAAGAAATAAACGTTAAAAAAGAAACAGTGACATCATTAATATGTGAGAACTTGAATTCAATGAACAAATATTGGAGAACTCGATCACACAGTTACACCTCATAAAACTTCAAAAGATTCTGCTTCAACGTCTTAACCAAATCAGTAACCGTCAAGCTGTACTCCTCACTCATCTGCATTATGGCAATATTTATAATTTCAAATTACTCTATTGTGGATCATACAACACAAACACACTCAAAGTTAGCAAAAATATATGTGGCTTACCTGAGCAACAATGATGATGTTGAGAAGAGAGTTTCCAAATGGCAATACACTGCTACTGGTTACTGAGAGATGAACATGTTTTAGAAGGGTCATTAGGTTTAGCATCATGTCCTTTCGTTTCTCACAGTAGATTCTAATCAGCACTTCATTCTCTAACCCACTTGCTTCAACTTCAGGGAGCATTTCAACGCTAGACTTTGCTTCACATGATGCTGAACAAAGGTGTGATTTGGCTATCATAAACGACTTTACACTGTTACTATTGCTACCTTTTTCCAACACTGCTATGCGTTGTTGAAGTTGTCGCATGTACTTTATGGCTTCCCCAAGTATTGATGCCTTGTCTATCTATATTTTAACAATGCATATTTTTATCCACAAGTCCAAAAGCAGCTTTCAAAAAGTTACTCATAATAACTGTTAAACTTTTCTTACAACAAAGTAAATTTTCATAGGCACTACTTAAGTTGACTGTCACTAGACCAATCTTAGTGGTTTACAATCCTGAATCAACTTGAAAAGTATATAAAATAATTGAGGTCATTTGTGTTAGGTTTTATTGTTTGTGAATAACTAAATCTATCATAAAATACACCAAGAGAACACATTCAAGATTCAAGATAATCCTCTACTATAGTGGTGATAGTTTAGATAATTAGTGTATAGTGTTCATGCACTTTACACACACTGTCGTTGTTTCACAAATTACAGATGATGTAACTATGATATTCAGTGGGTAGGGCACTCTAAAGTGAATAACTCCATTCTCAGATTAACAAATTAAAACATAAATCAAAGTCAGTGCCATGGATAATGTTAAGAGAAGGTAGACACCATAACATAGAAAGATACCTTCTTCAAGCCAGGTATAGTTGCTGAGAGTGCTATGAATTTCTCTGCTATATCCTGTCTCCTTTTTCTCTCTGAGATGATGTGATATTCAATCTCAGAAGAGGTTCTTGCCCTTTTTGTTCCTCTCTTCTCCCTTCCCTCTCCCTCCAGTTCCTCATGCTTCCCTACACCCCTTTTACGCCAACAACACTCTGAGTGTTCCTCTTTTACCTCCATACATGATGCTACCTCATTATTGGAGCTATCACAACAACCCTGCATATTATTATTCAACCGCACCATCTCTTCATAGCGTGCACCGTTATTGGTGCACCCAAAGTTGTCATTCATTCCCTTTCAACACAAATAAACAATTCATCAATCAAAACCAAAGCTATATATGGACATATATCAAACAGGTTAGCTACATCGATGAAAGTCTGAAGAAACAACATGTTATGAAATGATAAGTGATTACCAAATGAGAGAGCCAGTTCTGCCATGAGTCCTCCATCATGTGGTTGTGTTTTCTCTTGGTGCTTCAAGAATTAAGGCTTCGAAACCTACCATATTTTATTGATTTATTTTGAATGAATGGTTAGAATAAAGATGTATTAAAGAGAAGATAATGTGCAGTGAGAGATAACAGTGGATGTGAACCGTTGGATGATGGAGCATCTAATAATAGGGTAAAGGACTCTGAGTTGTCCACACAGAAAAAAGCTGTTTGGCAGGTTGAGACTTTGGACATAACATAACGTAAGACGTGTACACAGTATAAGAATGCGTGTAGTTTTTTTTTTTTTTTAAATAAGTACGTTTTTAATTCATAAATTTTAACTTCAAATTTGAATTTGGTTAAAATTTTGATGTATTTTAGTTTTTAATTTTAAAAATAATTAATATAGTCATTTTAATTTAATTAAATTAATATTTTTTTAAGGTGTTAAATGTATTTTTTAACATATATTGAACCGAAAATAAGTAAAATTGTATAAATAATTTAAATATTAATGTAAAACGCATTCAAAATATCAAAATAAGTTAATGTAATTGGATTAAAAGAATTATATTTATTTATTTTTAAAGTTTAAAATCAAAAATGTATCAAAATTTTGAATAAAAAAAAATTAATTTTGAGTCAATATTCAGTAATTAAAAATATACTTGATTTTTTTTTTTAATTTTGATAGATAAAAGGAAAAAGAAAATAAAAACATCCACGTGATGTCTCTCCTAACAGTATGGATCCTCTGCCGGAAGCTTGTACCTTCTCGCTCTGAAATAAGACAATTTTGTTTTCTAAATATATCAGTTCATTTTTTATGTCTTTATATGTAATATATATAAATAAATATATAAAATATATTTACGAGGATTCATTTTAAGATATTCTAGCATGTTATTGCTGATAAAAAAAAATCTAGCATGTTGGAGATTATAGTGCACTAGATACGTAAGGATCTTAATCATGTTGATTTTAAGTGTAAATTTTAACATACGTTATTATTATATTATTAAAGTGGATTATCAAATTTCTTAAAGAATGTCAGAATACTATTTTTTATAAATCCTTCATTATCATGTTAAGAATATTCAAAAGAAGATGTCATTAAGTTCATGAACAACCATAGTTTTATTAAAGTGAGAATGAGAAATGAATGTATAGTAAAAACGTTGGTAGAATATTGAATGTGTCCAAAGCATAAGACAGAGTATTGCATTGATGACAGATAGAGAATGTAATAAATGGAAGTAACAGCTGAAATTAATGGTAGTATTACTGTACTCTATCTATTTGTACCTTTTTCAGTTCAGAATCAGATATTTATAATCATCATTATTTCTTCTTTCATGCTTTTCCGCTCCACCACGCACCTACCTTTCTTTTTTTGCATTTAAAACTGAAAACTTTCTTGCAAGAGTGATTTTTAATCATTTCCTCTCTGCCCTCAAATATCAATTTGAAATATTATTTAAAATATCAGATAAGGTAATTTTATGATATATAATTGGAAGTGATTAAATCTCTTATTAAAGTATGATTATTGGATTATAAATATCAATGAAAGAGGTAACAGAGTAGGTGTATGTAGCATTACTATTCCAAAACATGCATTATGAAGAAAAGTACAGAATGAAAGAAAATTCACAAGCTAGGTATAGTAGTACGGTTGGACCACCCCGTTCATGAAGATAACCCTATGATAGCACCTTTGCATACTGCAAAAAGCTCAATAATTCATTCAAACTTTCTATGATTTATAAACTTGAAATCCTTATGCAAATCGCTTAGAAGGAGGCGGTAAAAGAATTTGAATTCTCTGTTGATTTTTTTTACTGTTCTCTACTGTACTTTTATAATACACTGATTACCACTTATTTTGACATTTTAAAATATATTAAAAAAATATTTAAAATATTAATACAGTGTACTTTTAATGTTCAGTAGAGGACAGCACTAAAAAAACCAATAGAAAATCTGCACTCTTTGTAAAAGGGATAAGTTTGTTGGTGATAAAAGAAAATGTTACAGTGAAACCTAGAAATCGGAAAACCGAAGTTCCTAGAAACAGTTTGGGACAGTGAGTGTTCATCTATGTAACGACATCATATGAAATATAAAACATATACAAAAGGACAACATATATTAGATGATAGGGATTGTTCTTTGCTCTATTTTCATCTTCTTCAACAACGTATAACACAATTTCTGGGATCGAATAAAGTAAAAAAACAAAATTCTATCGAGATATAGTATTAATGAATTAACAGCGTAAGGAAAAGAGGAATATTGGTCAAAAGCATTTAACAATTTGCTCTAACTTTTTTTAATATAATAATATAACATTTTAACATTTATAATTTATGTTTTTCAAAAGCAATCGAGGCCCATATGATATTATCCAATAATTACTACTGGAACGACTTCCTGCACCCTAACACTTCCGGAATTAATTTTTCAGAAATTTTTAAACTGATAGCAATGGGCCTTTTTTATTACGGAAAAAAATTTCCGGTAATTTTTTTATGGGATGGATAAAGAAATTTGTATGGGTGCAGAAGCAACACCCATTACTACTCTGCCCAAATAGTACAGAATATTGTACGGCCTCAGCCCAACTATCTAAAAATTAAGAAATACTATTCACACCCCTTCTTTCTGTTTTTCTTTTTTTTTTTTCCAACAAAAATACCTTTCTTGAAATCGACTTTTTTTTTTTTAAATATTGAAAAAGGCTTGTAGAGAGTCTTCAAGTATTTCCAAATGCCTACCACAGTTGGAAATATAAACGAAATCACCAATGAAAAAGCACAGTGATGGAGGAAAATTGAGTAATTGATAATTCTTTTCATGAATCGCATTCTTTGAGAATAAAAAACTCTCTGTATTACATTTCTAGTTATGACTAAATCTCTTTTAGTAGTTAAAATTATTCACATAGGTTTTCTAATAAACAAAAACTAATGTATTGTTTTTATTAAAATATTTTATTTATTGTCATATTAAATATTCTAATAAGAGTAACATATATTTCCTTTATTAAGATTTTTAGTTTCAATTCCGAAGGTTTATATTAAATATATTATTATTATTATTTAATATTAAGAAAATAAATTTTAAATTTAATTTAATTTTATAAAATAAGATTTATAATAATTTGTATAATATAATTTGGTTTTACTTATATTAGAGATTTCACATCTAACAAATATAAGATTTATTTATAATATATAAATGATGAAAATCTGATATTACAAGTCAATTTTATTATCATGAGTTAAAATTAAAAGTTTACTATCAAATATTTGGAAACCTATTTTAGCATCGGCTACAAGCAAAACAGATTTATAGTGTGCATGTATATGATTAAGTGAGTGTAATTCTTTTCTTAAAAAATCGGTTTTTGTAAAGTTAAATTTATATTTCATTTCTTAGATATATGTTATTGATATACTTCTTTTAATAAACTCAAACTTAAAGGTGAGAATATTAGTAGTGAAAGTAATATTTATTTTAAGTGTATATTTGTAAGTAATAAAAAAAAAAAATAGGGTTTTGGAAACCTGGAAATGTGATGAAGATATGGTATGGTCACATCTTACTCATGCCAACTGTGGGTTCATCTCATGTCATGGTCACAATGTAATTGTTTATTATATTTGTGTATGAAAGCCACTTCACACACTTCTTTGTTTCTTTTCATCTTTTTGTGATCTGTGTTTACTTGTCGTGGAAGAAAATGTTCCTTTGCATGAAAGCATATTAAATAAAATTAATTTATTTTCTGTCAAAATAAATTTTAAAAATTCAGTGCTTACTATATTAAATAATTTCACTTTTTCTTTGTCAACGTTATCCTGTCTCTCTTTCCTGTTTAGCAGGCAAAAGATATGGTCATATTATTTTGACATCTAAGAATCTTGTATACACACTTTATCTTTCCTATTTTATCTTTCAATATTTATATTTTTTTATAAATATAATAATTTACTTCTTTAATAATAAAAATAATCATAAAATTGGGTTGGTCTCAAACTTGTAAGCAGTGTAAAAAATATTTTCGAAAGATAATTTGTTCACAACAGACATGAAAAAGCATTGGGTTGGTCTCAAACTTGGACCATTATATTTGGGCCATTTTGTGGGACCCCGAAAGAAATACAAACTCCGAACAACATTTGGGTTATTGTTATAAAATAAAGGTAATAAGAGAGACAAAGGAGAGGAAGAATAGAGAATGAGAGAGTAGGGAGCAACTTCTGGTTTTATGTGTGTCTAATTACTGATAGGACGAGTCCTATTTATAGGTA
>Ga0214543_1001621_pt1 | contig 43845 bp, 19 predicted proteins | sample CNSS2metaG_FD_160094 | JGI IMG/M metagenome (GOLD analysis project Ga0214543, IMG submission 160094) | Root nodule microbial communities from cowpea collected in UCLA plant growth center, Los Angeles, California, USA - CNSS2 | ecosystem: Host-associated > Plants > Roots > Nodule | place: USA...
ATTTTTCCCAAGCTTAGATCAATATCACTTACTTTAATGCTCAGATTAAGATGTCATTTTGAACATGTTGGGACTAATATCAACATAATCAAACTAATTCATTTCTTCATTTAACAATAGTACAAAATAGATTGAACAAAAATTACACACAATAACCGTACAATAATACAATAACAACACAAATAAATCCTATTACTAATTGCAGCCTCTTCTCAGCAACCTTCAATGACTTCTCCAAATCATTAATTTGCCTTATTTGTGTCATGATGATGACATCCTTTTCATAAAATCCACCCTTTGAAAAAGTTGCAGCCCACATTATTGGAACCACCATTTTGTAAATCAATAAACCAAAAATTAAAACCAATTTATTATTAACACAAAAATAAAAACAGATTGTACCCAAAATTTTCTACCAATATTCTTTGGAGTTCTTGTCATCCTCAAAGCTGTCATCTTTCCGCAGCTACAAATCGGGGTTAATCCATATCTCGTTGAACCACCAACAGTGCACGAATTGATACAACACGGTTGCCTCCAACGATTACAACCAGAGGTAAAGGAAGAAGATTGAGACCATAACATACCTATATAATGGGATAGCAGGAAGAAGAAGATTGCATCAATTGGGAATGGAGGAACAAGATTGCCAAAACTCACCAACTACCCAAACATTCCTTACCAAAACCCTAGCTCACTTATTTATCCCCAAATATCTAATTACCACATCTGTATAGTACACGTACGTAACACACCCTAATACAAACCGTGTCATATGTACAATGTTCCGTTAATGATTTAAACGGCGTTACAGAAAAGGACCAAATAAAACACGAATTGCGAAAATGAGGACCATTTTAAACATTCGGTAAAAATGAGAATCATTCTAAACATTTTGTCAAAATGAGGACCATCCACAACAAACACTACGAAAATGAGAACCAAAAAGGTATTTAAGCCTATAAATAAATTATCAAAGTTTTATTTTATAACCTTAGGTCAAAGTCACCTATACTTCGATACAATTTTGATCGTAATATATATTATTTACTTGAACTCTAATTTTAGTAATAAAAGTGTAAACCTTAATCTAAAAAAATTATTAACACAAGATTTACAAAAGCAAATGATACAAGAAATCAAATATATCATGTCTAATATGAAATATATGGTTGTAATTTTAGGTTTACAGTTTAAAAAAAATTAATACAATGAAAATTAAACAAAAATAAAATCAAACATATATATATATATATATTGTTAAAAAATTATTAAACAAATAATATGAATGATAATAAAATTATGAATAATATAATAATAATTATTAGAACAATAATAATACTAATATATATATATATATATATATATATATATATATATATATATATATCAATCAAAGAATAGTAATTAGACTCAATATTTATTATAACAATAATATATAAAAAATAAATGAGGAAAATAGTAGAAATAGCCTGAGTTGAGACACACATAAAGTTATTTTTAGAGAGAAAATGTTTGTATTGCATAAGCCACAACAAAATCATATTTGCTTCTCTCCCAAGTCAGCCAGCGAAGAAAAGAAGATAGTACAGAGAAGAAGAAAAAAAAAAGACTTTTGAGATAACTCCAGTATTTGTTGTGTCTTTTCCCATGCACTTAGGTAGTATTTATAGGTAGAAAAGGGACAAGAGCGAATTGCAATAAAAAAGATAGTCGGTAACAATTAATAACAGTAACCCCATAAAATTAAAAGTTCATGAAAACTTGAGTAACAGTAAGAATTTTATTTTAATTATTTATTTTTTAAATTATATTAAAATATTTTTAACTATCCCACATAATTAAAAAAAATTATCTTTTAAAACAAAATATTGTAGTTCAGCGTAAGGAACCTTCCGGATTTGAGCCTTACACCTAGTACTTATAAACTTCCATCCGAGAAAATGCAAATACTTGATTGTCTTGAGTTATATCCCTCATAACCGAATTTTAGTAAATAACACATACAATATCTTGATTGTCTTGTGCATGTATCTTATTTCATGAGTGTCACTTAGAGACTTCTCCATGTCCCACAATGACGGTCCTACCATCACACTCACTAGGTAAACCCTCAAAAGATGGTTTGTGACTCACACCCCTACAATAATTGTCATTGTGTTTATTAAGAGGTATTTTATAAAATAAGCATAATAATGCACATACCTCAACCTTATTATTGTCACAATTTATAGTACATACTCATTATCATAATTTGAGACTATAATGCAAACATGTCTTAAAGAATGAATCTAGTAATATAAAACTTGCTTGTGGGATAACGTCTTACTTAATTAGACTCATCACCAGATGATAAAATTATAATATTATTATGTCTTACCAATGTGATTATGCATCTTAATGAATGAGTCTAGTGACATAAAATTTGATTGTGGCTAAAGTCTAAGTCAATTATTCCTATCTAGCCAAATGATAAAACTACTAGACTATATTTTTCTCAATTCCTGTGGGCAAGTTGAGAAATATAATCTTATATTTCATCATAATTAATCATACAAATGTAAAACAATTTATGTGAGTAAAAATTCATCATATCATGTATAATTAATTACAATTCATGTTTATTATGTGATTATAAATATTAATCAATTAGAGATGTTGTGACCACTCTCTAATTCATTAAAAATATATCTATTGTTGAAACATTTAAAATAAATATGTGCATCAGCATTATTTATAATGCAAACAAAATAAGTACGTATAAAACCTTTCTAAAATTTAAATTTTTTATTTTCTTCGGTCTAAAAGGAACAATCAGATGTCAGTCCTCTTGATCCTAAATCAACTCATACAGTAATTCAAACAGAAGGCCTTACTCAACCATCACATCATAAAATATTTATATTTCACATTTCACACGTTAATATATATATATATATATAATAAATTTATATACTCTTAATTATTTAACAAAATTAAAGGTGTATTTTTAATTCATCTTCAACCTCACAATAATTTGCACATCCACGGTCTAAATTGAGATCAATTGTCATAAGCAAGTGATAACATTTTGCATTATATGAGTACACAAAACAAATCTCGAATTCCTAAAAAGATTTTGGCAAAGTCTCCAAGGGCCATAATACATATGCTTCGAGATCTTTTGTACCATAATTGCAATGCCCAACACTGGGTTAGCGTCACCTCATCAATAGTCTCAGTGACAACCCAACGCCCGATAATATTATGTTCGATATCAAATACAAGGAAGACCTATTTAAATTTACCCTGATAAAACGAATGGTAAAAGGATTAAGGACCAACATTCGGTCATATTATGAGAATGATGTGTTTTTTTCATTTCAAACTCTCACCCTCTAAACTTTGATGGTATAATGTAGTAGATTTGATGACTCAAACCACAGAGCAGGTGTGAAATTTATAGATATCTCAGTCTATTTGCCATAATAAATTGTTGTTAATGAGATGAGATTATAGTATCAATATTTATGCAACAATTATCAAATTGATTGATAAATGGACTACGTCTATACAAATAATTGACTATGTGAATATCTCATATTATTCCACATATTACATATTTGAAAAATTTCTTATATATATATATATATATATATATATATATATATATATATATATATATATATATATATATAATACAAAAAATTTATACTTAGTCATAGTTCTTTGTCTAATTCTAATAAATAAGAGATTAGCCACTTATTTCGAATAAAAGATAACAATTTGGAGGTCAACTCCACATCCAAGTCTATCTAAAAAGCTCCCAAAAAATGACATTTTTTTTATCATCATGGCAAAATCTTCTTTTTATCTTATGAGAAAAAAATAATATAGCAAGTTTGGAGTTTTTTAAAGTTTTCACAGCATCGTCATGGCTGAAAAGGTCCAAAAGTTAATTCTTCGTATCTTTCATTTGTCTCTTGCTTTTATGAAAAAAAAAGGTCCTAAACACATTTATCAGTTAGACAAATAAATATTTAATAGTAATATTTTGCTTCATACTAATTTTGTTATCTTCAACTTAGTTTAATAAAAGATTTTGGTTAATCTTTTATCATAACTCACATCTTGTGACAAATTTTTAGAAAATATCATAGAGGTGTCAAAATTATTGTATTATACATAAATTTTAGACATGTTAAATATATAAAATATATTTTTTTAAATATATATATATATATATATATATATATATAGAGAGAGAGAGAGAGAGAAAAAAATGATAAAAATAAAGAAGTTAAAATTTTTAATATTATATATATATATATATATATATATATATATATATAATTTACGATATAAACTTTTTTTTTACATTGAATGTATAATTATCAAATTTCCAAATCTCTTTTTTTCTTAAATCGGGCATTAGAAAATAAAATAAAACATAAAGACACTCTCTATCCTATTAATAACATACAATTGCGGATGCATACTTACCTAAAGAATTAATTTAAGATAGAAACAACAAACAATATCTAACCACTTGTACCAATTTGTATTACTTAATAACATATACATCTTGGGATAAAATAATCTTCATCCTTACTTTTTCAATCGATAATCTCTCCTCCACCCCACCTCCAAATTTTCTCTTTTTTAATATATTATATGTATTCTTCCCGTCTTTGAATGGTTGCTAATTCTGAAGGCTAAATTTACAGTGAGTTGTATTTTTCAACCATTTTGGTTAGTGGATGAATAATTTAACAATATATTTTTACTTTTCCTTTATATAAAAATATTGGAGATTAGAAAAATATGAGATTATTTTGATGCTTATCTGGTTAAATTAAACGCAATGTGATGTGGCTAACTATATAAAGGGTCAAAACCATAATCAACTTAAAATCATGTATGTTTACAATTCATTATACACGTCACACCCTCATGTTTTGTAATTTAATGGAAAAAGATGAGTGCTATGACACCTATTTATCTACAGTTCTTCTTAACAATTTTCACTATTAGTCACTTAACTGCATGTTAATGGAAATAATTATTTAAATATCTAGGTAAAACTTTACAACTGTCAATTACAATAGAAATAGTTTTCTGTATGAGTTTTTGTCCGTATAAAATATTAAAATTAATTGAATTGGAAATATCTCATATAACTTCTAAAGCGATGGGTTTATAAAATATTTCGTTTGCATTTAAAATAATTTTTCAATAATTTTAAATTTATTTTAGGCTTAATTATAGTTTAAATTTATTATAAATTTTGAGAATTTGTATTTGAGTCATATTAATTTAAATAATTTTTTTTATATTTTAAAATTAATAGAGACCTGAAACTTAATTAAACATTTATTTTAATAAGTTATTCATATTAGCATTTCCAAATAATCTATCCAAATAAAAATTTTATTTTATTGTTTTATTTTTAAAATAATAATAACGAATGTCAATGTTCAATTGGTTTTTTATTATTATATGTTATATTGTCTATTATTGTTAACTTAATGATGCACTTGTTTATTATTATTTTAATCATTTATTTTGTTTTAATGAAGAATATTTTTTTATCAAATTTTACTTGAAATTTAATTATATAAAACATTGAAAATATAAATTTATAGTTATGAGAAATATATAATTACAATTATATTTAACTGAGTTCCTACCATTTAATTAACTTTTTTATTAATTAGATTACGTGACTATTATTTTATCCTATCATGTTTATTTATTTCTATATGAAATTTTCTTACTTCAACATTAATTTATATTAACAAAAAAATCTCATATTTTTTAAGAGAAAAAAAATGTAAAATATCAGATAAAACAACAATCATAGAATTTAATTAATGAAAAAATTAAACACCAAAAAATTAATTAAAAAGATACAAATATTTAATAAAAAAATAGTAGAAATTCAACTAAAAATACCCATTATAAAATATTTAAAACTCGTTTTATGTTTATCCTAATAGAACTAGATTTTTTTGGACCCATATCACTAGTGGAGTTTTATACATAAAAGTTATTATTAAAATGAAAGACTTTAATAAAAAAAAAAGGTAACAGATGCTTTATTCTTATAACATGGTGGAAAAAAAAAATACAAGACATCAAGCATTCAAATTAGTTACAACATTATCGTATGAATAAGTATATAGATGGAAATTTTCACACAAAAAAAAATGAGAAAAATTGTAAGAAAATAGATGGAGAAACTTAGAAAGAAGTAGAGTGATGATTCATGATTATTCCGCAGCCACTTAAATGTGTAGCAGCCGGCTTAGTTGTAACGCACCCACCCACATATTCATTATTTGGCATTCTAATTCAATTACCAGGGGCTTCTTTAGGTCAAAACAAATAATCTAAAATGCTAAAAAGAAAAAAGTTAACAATAATAATAATAATAATAATAATAATAATAATTTGGTGCTTTGTTTGTGCCTGCCGTCAAGTTATAAGTGATTTTATTGGTGCCAAGTATAAGCAGAACTGCCAAAGAAGTAGTAGTGGTAATCTGAGATGTCCCTCTACACATTTTATATTTCTGCATATTATGTACATCACAGAATACAGTATCTTCAAATGTTTAAAAAGAATTATGTATTCGGTATTAACAAAAGATTTATGATCTGTTTTATATCCTTATTAGCATACCAACGGACCATTCACCATTAATAGTCCAACTCATTATCAATAATCAGAAACCTAAAATTATGTATTATTCATAGTATAATTTATGGATTAATGTTAATCCATAATAATAATAACTAATAATAAAATAGAGAATAATAATTTTATATAATAAAATTATATAAATACAACATCTTACCATTTGGATAACATTAATAAATAAATTAACTATATTAATTATAACACAAGCACAATTACTAATTAAGAAATATAAACATGAAACACAACGATCATATCCTATAGGTTACATGTCATATGCTTAGATTCCATAAATAATGGATAATAAATAAAAATAAAAACAAAACATAATAAATATGTGATCTCAAAATGGTTCATATATTTTTATATGCTAAAAGAGATGTAATGAAAATGATGTTATTGATAAATTTTACATCTCACGAAAACCATAATAATATAAAGTGTAAATTTCGTATTTCCATTAACTTAATACATCAAAAGACTTAACAACACCTATATGAGTTACATGATTTTAAAAAACTTCAATACCTAAGTCTTTAGTTAATGGATTTGTACATATTCTTTGCAGCAGTATGTTCAATCTGAGATTGAAAATCCAAAACTTTATCCCTAACAAATAGAAAGTTTATATCAAAATGCTTTGAGCAATTAGAACTTTGTTGTTTTAAGAGAAATGCATAGTAATAGTATTGTCACAATATATCACAAGTGGTTTAGAAATACTTTTAACAATTTGGAAGCTAGAAATCATAACAAGCAACATGTTATGCCTCTATGGTAGAAGTAATTATAAGAGTTTGTTTAACATTCCAAGAAATAACTGCTTATGCCATCATAAAACAAAAATCGGAAGTAAATTTTAGGCCGTCAAGACAACCAATAAAATTAGAATCATAATAATAGGAAAACATATCTAAAACCACCGTGTTGCGATGGTCTAAAGCCCCAAACCAATTTTGACATGATCAATCCAAAAGGGGAGGAAAACATATCTAAAAAACGATAAAAAAAATGAAGAGGCAAAAAATGAGGTTTGAAATACAGAACAATTCGCACCAAGAAATGGACAATACAATCCTATTACAATCGAAAATAAAATCTCTCTATCAATTTTTGAATCCAAAACGAGAAATTTAAGATCTCCAATTTTTCATGCATAGAGAGTGAACAATTATAAATTTTAGGATACACATTTTGGAAAAAATTTGAACAATTATAATCTATATCTTATTTAGACTTTAATACCAATTGTTGGAAAGATTAATCTAAAATACAAAATACAGTATATTCAAGTATGTGTCTAGAAATAATTATGTACCAAGTATCAATGAAAGATTTATTTGTTTGTCGTTCTTGAAACGCGTGTAAGACCGATATTGTTATCTTTCTGGTAGGTTTTTCTAAAATGTAACTCACAAATATGTTTTTACATCCTGTATTAAAACTAATTAATGGGGTATCAGTTTTATATTCTTATCAGTAGAGATTGATGAGCTCTCAACAAGTTACTAAACAGTCAAGTTCATCAAATATTGTTCCCTGAACAATCCAATCCATCAGAAACCATTCTCAGAAACCCAAAATTATGTATTATCCATAAAATTAATAACACTTTACAGTAATTGATACTAACAAATAATATAATTTATTAATTAATATTAATCTATAATAATAATAAAATAAAGAATAATAATTTTATATAATAAAATTATATAAATACAAGAAGTTTCGTTTATGTTCTTGAATTTGTTAAATTATATTTTATAAGGCACTTTATTTTTTTTTAATTTGTATCGATATAAGACTTAAAATCATATTAAAATTCCTAACATTATGTATAAAAATTATTTAGCATTGAAAAATAACTAAAAAGAAAACACCTCCCCAAATTTTGGTTTGGTTCTCTCACCTTCGATCGCCAAATTTAGATTTTGACATGTGTACTAAAAAAAAAAGTTAGTTTGACTTTTACACGATAAATTATGTTTTCTTCTTGTCTAAATCATAGTCGTTGGTGGGTTTCAAAATGTGCACTTAATATAAAAGTTTACACTGTTGTAAAAGATGAACAAATGTAATACATAATCTAAATAAATATCGGGTTAAAATATTTGGTTGGACTTTGTATTTGTTTAAAAATTTCAATTACATTTTTATATTTTGATTGATTTAAGTCTTCATTTTTTAAAACGTGCAATAATTAAGTCCTTTTGATTAGTATTAAAGTAATAATGTTAAATATATATCATTTGTTGGTTCGTCTATTTTTCTAATTTTGAATTTTTTTTTAAATTAAAAATTATTTTATTTTATCATATGACAAGTCAACATTATGTGACGTATCACGTCATTGTCTGAATCTCAATTTGGTCTTGTATTTGTTGTTTTGATTTCATTAGTCTTAATTTTTATTTAAATTAAACAATTTCACCACTCTCCAAATCAAGATTACATTTAATTTTTAATATTATATTGATATTTTTATTAAAATTGATACTTTTATTAAATAATTATTTAAATTTATATTTTACATTAAACTTTATTTAAATTTTAATTTAGAATTTAAAATATATTTGTGTTGATATTTTATTATATCAAATTTTAATATTATTTTTATTTGAATTTATATTTCAAATGATTGCATACAAATTTATATAGATTTATAAATTTATATTTTGAATATTTGTATAACATTATATATCATTAGTTTCTACATAAATGTTAGAGTTTGTTTAAAAATAACAATTTTAATTCAAATGTAAAACTTTTAAAAAAAATTATAAAAATTTAAAATAAATATATGTAAAATTTTTAAAAAAATAAATAAATTTTAATGTAAAATATAAATTTAAATAAAATTTTATTGTCAAAAATATTTAATAAAAATATCATTATAACCTATGATGCATGGATATGATACGTGTATCGGATATGACACGTATCTGATACTTTATTTTGAAAAGAATAAAATACGATACGTGGTATATACATATTAAAAAATGTACAATAATTATTAAAAACATAATAAATATATAATTGTTATCGTGTGAATTCAAATTAAAACCATCTGTATTAAAATTATCAACATAAAAAACTTACAAATTATTGTCATAATAAAAGTACTATTGTTTGATTTATTAGACATTTCATTGGGTATCACTAAAGTATTTTAAAGTATCCAATATGAGACCAAATTGCTCAATTTAAAACAAAAGATGTGACTTATTTGATCAAAATAATAAATATAATGACTAAATTCAGATTCAGACAATAACTTTATACGTGACACAACATTAAAAATTAAAAGAATGAAAAACTGACATGTGACACATATTTAATGATATTAGTGTAATACTAACAAAAATGATCTCATTATTACACATCTACAAAAATAAAAATTCAATTAAGACTAATAAAAATATGGAGACCTAATTGAGATTTTCGAACAAATACCAAAATCAGTAAAATATTTTAACCTAACAATTGAATAGAGAAATAAGGAACGGAATTGTTTCCAATATTTTTTTAGAAATACCAATAAAAGTTGTAACCATACCAACAACAAGGAATACAAAAATCGTGAATATGAAAAACAATCAGATATAAACGTAAAATATCATATTTCATCCAAACTAAAACACATGTTTATGACCAATAAAATACATAAGAAACTTTTGAATAAATGCACAATATATATAGTCCTTCAAAAAAAATTTTCAAAACAAATTATTACGAACAACTTATACTTCTTTTGATTATTATACAAATAATCACCCCTATTGAGCTTTGTATCTAAAAATTAGCATGAACTGTCCATGAACAAATTCTCAATTACAATTTGAAAATTTTCAAAATATCAGAATGAACAATATTGAAAATTTTTAGTTGTTCCGTTCCAACTAAAAGTTGATACAAAACATTAACTATTTTAGAAGACTTAACCACTAGAAATTATAAGTTCAGAAATGTTTTTAAGTAGGCCGCTAATTACGTGTTACACTTATATCTAATTAAACGTTCTTATATAAAAAATTTAGGAGTAAAAAAACTTATTGTAAGCTAAAAATAATAAAATGTCGATCATATTAAAATGTACTTAATCACATAGAATAAAATAAATAAAATATGGCAAAAGATAGCACGTAACTAACATTGTTTCCAAAACTAGATTCCACCAAATAAATTTAAATACAACTTTAAAACATTAACCATAACACTAAAAAAATATTACTTTATAAATCGGGTTAAATAAATGTAGGTGTAATTTAAAACATTAACCATAACACTAAAAAATAATATTACTTTATAAATTGGGTTAAATAAATGTAGGTGTAATTTAAAACATTAACCATAACACTAAAAAATAATATTACTTTATAAATCGGGTTAAATAAATGTAGGTGTAATTTAAAACATTAACCTACTTAAAAAAAAACTTTTAAAACGTTAAACATTGAATTAACCTAAAAAGTAACGGGGCACACGTACGTCGCTGGTTGCCCAAGAGTTCGAAAATTCAAAAATATTAGAAAGGCACTCGAATGTTCCCACTATAAAGTCAGATAATCCAAACCCCCAAATTTCACTCTCTTTCATTCTCTTACCTTTTATTTTTATTTTTATTTTTTTTAAGAAAATCCATTTCAAAAACAATTCCACATTATTTAAAAATCGTTTGCTCGTTCAAAATCTATTATATTTTAAAAGTTAAATCGTTTTAAGAAGTAAAAAAAGAAAACATAAATAGCTAGGAGAGGATGTTTTGTCATTCTGTTTTATAGGGTTTTGTTAAAGTGGTGAGGAGATAATTTTGTAGAAAAGGGAAATGAGCTAAGAAGGAAATTATATTTGAAAGCATAAAGAGAGGTAAATTGGAGGAGTAGGTGGTTCTCAAGTCTAGCCATCCATGTGTTCAATCCTTACACCAACTTCTCTTACAAACAGGATCACGATAGTGCTTTCAATAATTCAACCTTTTTCTTCTTACACTCCTTTCCTTTCTTTAACCAATTATTTTAGTCTGCACTTTTTGTTTCTTTTCGTCAATTTTTAAATACAATGAAATCTAAATATATGTTAAGAATTGAGAGGTTGATAAAAGAAGTGTCTAGTGAAAAAGAACGGACTGGATATGAGCGGGATAAAAATCTCGAGAGGATAAAGTAAAAATTCAAAAATTAAAAGAAAAACTTAGGAGATAGTAAAAGAAAAAGGGATATGAAAAATCATGAATTGAGAAAAAAAAAGATACTATTTTTTTACAATTTATTACAAATCAATATTTTTTAAATTTCATCCGTTATTATCAATCAATATAAGTGATAATTATTTTTCTATCTTGATCAATAGTTTGAATGTCAATTTTATCCTTTGAGATTGAATAAATCATACTAGAAAAAGAAATATTTATTATCACGTAATGTTTCTCATGTTAGTTACTTTATTATGTATACTTAATATTTCTTATCAAATCCTTTCACTTTGCATTGTCATATATGGTTCTATTAGCTAAATTTAAGTAAATAATGTATTAAATTAACTTGATACATAATATACAACCTTAATTAATACATCTTTCAAAAATCTTCAAACAAGTCCAGTTCTCTGCTAATTTTTTTTTAATATGCTCTACTAAGTATTAAAAACACATTGTTTTAATACTTTAAAAAGAATTTTAATATATTTTAAAATTTTAAAATTAATGTCCATGAGTATATTTTAAAGACATAACAGAAGAACAGAGAAAAATCAGTAAAAAATTCAAACTCTCTTCAAACCCCCGGTTCTTGGCATCACAAATTTCTTAAGTCTAAAAGTTGAGATACCGTTCTTCAAAATTGCTAAACATTGGCATTAACTGTAATCGAGTTTCGTTCTGCTGGTACTGACGGACAAACATTTTGAATTAGAATGAACCAGAATACAGTCATGTGTATAAAATATTAGAAAACAAGTAGTGGTAGATCCTTCAGCCTATTGTTGGGTAAGGGAAACATGGTCCTATGGTATTAACAGTTCATACTACAACATCCGCTACTTGCTTGGCATGGTTGCCCAATTTCACTGCTCGTCTTCTTCCATTTCAGCTGATCTACTTCCATTACAAGAAATAATTTATTAAGAGTACAAAGCATCATATGCAAGAGAATAAGGATCCACAAAAACTATACCAGTCCACACAAATTCCTGTAGGCAAGAAAGTTTCATCAGAAATACTCCAGACCATGCAGAAACTGCCTCTGATTAGAATACAAGGAAAACAATCACATTTTTTGCTATATAGTAAAGTACTGTATTTACTCTTTACCCCCTCAAAAATCAATGCCAAATGCCAAAAAAGGAAACAAATGGAACCATGTTTTAAAAAGCAAAAAAGTCGAATCTCTATAATGGCCATCAATTTTGACAACACACTCCATCAAAGGGGCATGCCACTTAAATTAGATAATGCAAAAAAAATACATAACTAAGAGACCAACGGACCAGCAAATGTGAGTGCCGTATTCCTTTGTCTCCCTTACATGTGTCTTCAACGCGTGTTGTGAAGCAAGCCAACTAACAAGATAAAACTAAATCCGGCCAAATACAAAAGTGCCTATTCACCAATTTAATCATAATCTTGAATCTTGACTCTAATGGCAATTCATGAAATATTCGTAATGCAAATGCACGATATAAACAAGTATACCAAACAGCCCAAGCAGAAACCTTAGCATGACCATACATGTCCCTTCTCCTAGGATTAGGATTCTCTCTTCAGAAGTAACTGCACCATCATGCAGTTCAAATCCGACAGATTACATCTAATGTTTCAAATTATTCGTTGTAAAATAAAGCATTTTTATGGTTTATATTTATTCAGTTATTCTTTTATTGTAGAGGATCTTTATCCGGTCCAATATATTTGCTAATATTTTAGGGGTAGGAAGAGGAGAAAACATTTCGCACGGGTGTATGGACATGAAAAAGTAATCGTTCCCTTAATTTTATGCTTCCACTCAGTAGTGGAATAGAATAGAATAGAAACTACAGAGGTTGTGGATGTCGCTGTCAATCAAAGATTACTATTTAGCTCATCAAAATGAAAAGCTAATTGAGAGCATTATACTCCCAAAAAGGTTCAAACAAAGGGCTTTGGGGCTCCTTGGCTCCTTTCTACACAAAACATGAAACACTAAATTGTGGTCGGCGCAATCATTAGACAATGCCAGACCATTACTTGTTTTGCGGTGGCAAACACCAGAAGCGTAAAGCCAACTGTAAACGGAAAATATTATAACCATGGGTGATTAGTTAATTTATCAATGCAAGATTTATGAGCATTTAATTTCTGAGCATCACAAACAACCCATCAAAATAATAGCAAAGAACCATAAGATCTAAAAAAGAGTTCTTGCTAAAAAGGGTACAGTTAATCATCGTCTAAGATAACAATAAATAAAATCAATTTTGAAGTTGCAACAACTGTTTGATACAATAATAACTTGAGATGTGCTTTACCTGAACTCTGAGAAAATTGCAATTCAAATCCCAAATGTCAAATAAGCCGTGCCTTTTTAAGATCAGAAACAACTCCACGATCCTCAGACCCCCTATCATTGTATATAACCTGCAAAAGACAGTTAATTTTATTTTTAACAAGTAAAATAAATGATAAAACGAAAATGTCTAATGGCAAATACCTTGTCTATGATACCATACTCAACAGCTTCACTTGGGCTAAAATACTTTGGACGCTGAATATCATTCTCAATCTGCTCAGGTGTTTTTTCCATATGCTTTGCATACAATTTAACCTTTAAAAAAAAACAAACATCATGCACGAGTTGCTACAATAATCTTTCAGTCAGCTTTTCTTAAAGATCAGTAAAGCATACATTCTTAAGAATCCATATTAAATCAAAATTATGCAGAAGTTCATTGAAATGTCCAAATACAACACAGTTCATAATGTCATGCTTTGTGGTTCAAGGGAACCAAGAAATGTTTGGCTACTGCTCAACAAACTAACATTTCAGTAGCTGATAAAAAAATAAACTAAATTGACTAAAAATGCAAGAGTATGCACTGGTCCAAAAATCTTCACAGATAGTATATATAACTTCAACTAAAAACTTAGCTATATAAAATTAGATAGAAGCACATACCAATTCTGCCTTCACATTATTGACTTCTCTTCTTGCAAGGTTAACATCTGTTGCTTGACCTTGAAACCTTGCAATTGGCTGCAAATTGAAAAACAATACAATTCAGATGTTAGGATAAAAGATCCCCAAAAGAAATACAACAAACTAAGTAACTAGAATGATCACACCAACAGCTTAAGCATTGGGGATAGTTAGGGGTTGTTTCTTTACGAAAATGTATATATTTTCATTTTTTATTTCACTTTTAATTACCAAACACCACCTTATTTTAACTTTATTTCCTCTTTTCAAATCATTGGTATAGAAAACGGTGAAAAACAACTTTTTATTGTTTTCTGTTTCAACAATTTCAAACATGAAATGATGAACTTTTGGAAATAGGCAACAGTAAAAACAGAAAATGAGAACAGGAAATAATTTCTGAAACCAAACAGCCTTTTCATTTGTAATAGTCACAAATGGTGAACCTGTCTTATCATTATCGTTGATGATGGCAAAGCAGAGCGGTTTCCCTTTGCACCTGAAGCCAAAAGCAATGCTGCTTCTCCCCAAGCATTACCAACACAAAGAGTGAAAATAGGAGGCTTGACATACCTGTATCACAACAACTAAGCTAGATTTATAAATATAAACACAAACATTATATGGGGAATTCTTCAAGTTGGGAAAAAGCTATAGAATAAAAAGAAATATGTTTCATCTTCAGGTTATAACAATTACAAGAAAAGTAAACATATCATGTTGAAAGGATTAGTGAAAAAAACAGGTCACCAAAGATGGTATTGCTCGGAAAGAATATAACAAAGTTCATATTTTAGGTACACGCATGAATATTCTTATTTATAATGAAACAAAATCAATACCAAATAATGATAAATATTCGGTAAAATATTTCCTTGTCAAATCATATCATATCTTCCTATTCAATATAATCAAATCATATCTCCAACGTTCCTCCTCGAGCTATGGAGCATATGTATCAAATGAAATAAACTTGTTACAAATGTCATTATAAAGATCCCTCGAGAGACTATGTTAACATGTCAGCAAGTAGGTTGTAAAAGCTGACAAAGTAAATAATAACAAAGCTAGTAGATGTTCCCTAGACTAGACATGGCTTTCTCTCTGTCAAGGTCACCTCGTTAATCTTCAATATGTATTGTCCTTTCAAATCGTATTGAAGAGGGAAATGGTACACATTTATGAGATATAATCCTCTTGTATTTCAATTAGCATAGTTGAGGAACATATATACATATAAAGCATCACTTAGGAATTTCCCTCAAGGTGGAAATATGTATCACACAAGATGGAAGTCAAGCTTGTTAGAAGTGGACAAAGGCCACAGGCTGCCAGAGGGCAAAACTGGGTAGAAGACAAGATAGCTCTCAGAAAGAAAAAAATTGCTCTGAGGACCCTAAGGATGTCAAAAGACAAAAAACAATCTAAGCACATGGTAGATGTCAGAAAGAAAAAATACTTAAACAGTCCAACAATGGTTGAGAAAAAAAATGCTCAGAGGACATAGCGACTGTCAAAGAGAAAAAATGGTCATTGCACAACAAGCTAATGCCACTGGTGGCAGTCACTAGCTGGAAAAAACCCCACAAACAAAAAAAAAAAAAGAAAAAGACGGTAATACTTGCTGGAATCATTAAACATTACCCGGCAGAAAAATGTCAACAAATAGTGCTCACCGGAAAAAGTTGATGGTAAATAGTACTTGCCAAAAAATGTTGAGAGTAAACAACACTGACCCAAAAAGGTCAACCATAGATAGTACTCACCAAAAAAAGACAGCAGTATGAACCACTCATTGGAAAAACTTTGCTGATAAATGGTATTATTGGACTGAAAAGATTTCTAGAAAATCATCAACAGTGAACAGTAACACCCGTAGGAAAAAGCTTGCTGGAATGTCTTCACCGTAAACAATAATGCCAGCAATGAACTGTGATGGCAGCAGTGAAGAGTGGCACGAAAGAAAAGGGAAAGCAAATAGAAACTAGACAATAAACATGATTTCTAAAATATGTACACCTATGAGCAGTGAGCCCACAGGAAAAACACAGATTAGGAAAAGAATTAATTTAGAAATCTAGATCCAATTTAAAACCTTGATACAACTTGTAGAAAATCACTTTCCATCAAAAAACACTACGGTAAGGATGCGAATTGTGGGTATTATTGCCATTCAGATTACTACCCACAGAGGGACTCATGGATTCCTAATTATTAAAATCTGAACACAGTGCCAATATAGGCACAGCTAACTAAAAAACTTCCCCACCTTACAACCCATAACTTGAGCAGAGAAAATGAAGAAAGACAGCAGTTAAATTTTTTCCCATTGAATGACACCTTTGTAGTATATACTTAAGAGCCTAAAATAAGCGAGATAAGGAAAATAAATAGCATGATCAAAGAAACAATAGCAATAATAACCTCATCACATCATAAATTGCAAAGGCCTCAGTCTCATAACCCAACTTCTCACCTCCCTGAAAGAACAAAACAAAATTCCATTAAGAAAATTAATATTTTCATGGAGATTGTGGCACCATATTTTAGAATCTAATGAAAATCATTTGCCGTTATTTAGTAGTCAGAAATGAAAGCATTCAACAGTTCGTATAGATTCATGCAGCCTCCTCATAGTAGGATAAGACTAGGTTCTTGATGTTGCACATGATATTGTCATAAAACTGAGCAGCTCCCTGCTAATTATACAGAAAGAAATAAAATGTGTTGATTTTATTAATTTCATTTAGCTAGGCTATATAAAATAATTATTAAATTATCTATGTCTATGGCAGATTTCTATCTTCAAGGCATCTCCATAATAGCATTACACTGAACCCAAAAAATGTTATGATTAGTAATAGTTTCTCGGAAGTTCCAAAACACGTTAATATTCTTTAATTTCTATGAAAACTAGGTTGACAAGTGTAGATATGGCCTCACCCTATATGATAAGATTAGATACGCTTATAAAGTAGGATGGTGACTTCAATTACAGTAAGTAGGGGGTTGATTGTGTACAGTTTTAATTTCCCATTTGCGTCCTTATTTCTTTAATTAGGGTCACCTCATTAGGATCTATATATTTGTATCAATTTTTAACATTTTAGACAACAGAACAATTCAGTCTTTCCTATTCTCTTTTAAAGGACAAGCATGTCTCAAGATGATAGTTTCAACATGTTACAGATTCAATATTGGTCCCCTTTACTCAAATTCATGGCTCTAACACTTTTGGTTGTCACAAAAGATCCTCAAGCCATGGTGCATAAAACTGTGAGGCTCAGTAGATCAGTACGCTTTAGATATCCTTCACCGTGGGCATAGTCTTAACCAAACCCAGAACCCCCACCTCCAGCCCAATGCTTGCAACCTGGTTAGGCTAGTTTGGACTTAGCTCTAGAGCTGCCTTTTCCGCGCACTATATCACAATCTAATGAGAACATGGACTACACACTCATCAATACCTCTGTTCACCATAATTGCTAGTAAAGTAATTGCCATCAACGTAGTGCTTATCAAAATTTACATTGCTTTGTTTCAGATTAATAAGCAAACATAACATTTGAGAAAATGTGGCAATTTCTTAGCACATTATGCATAAGTAGGTATAACTTGAAAAGGGAAACCCCCAAAAGCATGACTTTTATCAAGGTGTGCAACACTAGAAAATAATATCCATAATAGTTTCTAAAAAATTATTGCATTAACACAATGACCCCAATTATATTTCTAATGAAGTTGCATAATTTAATCTGGTTCATCTACCTCACTATCACTGCTCTAATGCACACACTCCCTAGTCCCCTCCCTCCCTTTATCAACCCCTGTTACAACACGTGACTCTAAATCAACCAAGCCCTGCTATATGCACCTTAGTAAAAAGAGAAATGCTTTAAAATTAAATAAATTAGATATCACACATCAAGCTATGAGAAAGTATTTCTCAGGTGAAAACAGGCTTAATAAAAAATAGAGAAATATCACCTACCTTGGTTGTCCCAGTGGAGTTTATGTAGAGGTAGATAGGCTTATCATCATCTTCATATTGAAGGTAAAGAAATTCTGCTAGAATCAACTCAGTGACAGATGGAACAAGAGACATGCCCAAATAAACAATTCGGTTTTTGTACAAGTAAGAAGCCAAGTCCGGTGGAGGTTGTTCCCATGCACTCCCACTTGAATATGGAATAACCTATCCAAAGACAAAAAGAGAACAACAAACCTGCATAAAGATGGCATATATTGTGCCGCAATGTGCTATGAAATATTGTATATTACAAGTTATACCATTTATTCACATAATACATAAATAAGGAACCGGGGTAGTTAAGGAATGTTTGTTTCACACACTGCACAGCAATAACCATATATGAGTCTCTTTTCAACAGATGAAAAACAAAAACAATGACAGCTCTATACATATAGCATCAAACAAAAACAAATAAAATAATAAAATAGAGCTCCCAGTCCTCTCCACATATCTATCAAAAAGACTCTGAAGAAACTGTTCACGGACTACCAAAGAGAATCCACTAAATAAATCCTATCCCTTATCAAGTAGATCAGTATAAGGAGAAAGTGACAAAGAAATCTAAAAATGGCATGCAACGCAAGATGTTAGAAGGGATCATTGCCTCTTCGCTATTTAAGAATGCCTTTTCTAGTTCAGGCAGAAAAAATCTCCAATAGTGCATCGATCTAACATGCTACCAACTGTGATAAATGGGGGCAAACTAAGCAGAAAGCACAAAGAATTACAGCTTGCCAATCTTTGGATTCATAGCATTCAGTAGTTTAGGGTTTTCCATTTTTGAAAATTGAAAATCATCTTTGACTTGTATTATGAACGTTGTGCTTGCAGAATGAGTAGTTACTAGTTTATTTATATAGAAAGTCGATGGGAAAAGCCAAATATATTACTATTTGTTTTTATAATCTTAACAATCTTCTTTGATAAGGTGTGTTGGGCTTTTATGGACTTCTGTATCTTCAGGGATTAAGGTGGCATCATTGTGAACATGCTAGAACAAGATAGAACATAACATATGAGTTCTATTCTACATTTGGTTTCAAAAATGAAACAGAACATGTGGTCAAAAAAGGATTGGCTACAAATATTTTCTTCTGATTCCGAGAGAAGGCTATTTTCGACAAAGTGAGACTTCTCTGCCAACAGCTTTGTTTTGTTGGGTGTTCGTGATTGTGATAGTGATGACCACAAGGACTCATTGATACATTTCAAATCCCTAATGTGCGACCTGAAAACTCTGTTCTAAAACGACCTTAGTCGTCATAAAAACCTACTCACTCCTTCTCAATATCCGTCAAAGTCAAATTCCACACCTATATAAGCAAAACAAAAACTATAAACCCTACGACCTCATACGCTGATTAGAAACTAAACCCTTAAACCTATAAATTCACACTCGAAATTATCGCAGTACGCACAGATAAACGGTGAATATTCACGCCAAATCAGAATCTAAGTTATTACGGTGTTGACATCAAATCGCCAATCTCTTATCCAATTCGAAACCAACATAGCAAACGCGAATGTGAAAAGCGGATGAAGAAAGGTGGTAAAATGGTAGTACCATAGTGACAACGCCTCGTTTGGCGTTGGAGCCACCAAATGAAGCCGGGTTGAGGGAGGAAGGTCGGAGCTTGAAGCCGGAGAAATGGCTAGAGGCGCTGCTGATTAAGGCACGAGGAGCAATGAAATTGGTGGAGAGAGATGTCCTGACGGAGGAGGTCGACGAGCTCATGGCTCGAATAGGGGTTACGGTTCGAGACGACGACGGCAATGCCATAATTGGCTTGTTGAGTGCGAAGCTAGAAGCAGTTGTGGCAACCTCCATGGTGAGTGAGCCACTACGTGAAAGAAGAAAATAATGGTAATGTAAGGAAGTCACGGCTTTTAAATGGATGTCCTTGGACTGAGCAGAAGAAGTTCTTCCTGCACCTCCATAGCTTCCTTCCTGCACCCTCATGAAATTGTTTCTTCCATTTTATCCTTTTTGAATTGTAAAATTTGGAAATCAAATGATTTTCAAATTTTAATTCAAAATTCATTTTTCATTTAATTTTAGATTATACAATTCAGAAGTCATTTTTTGTTTTCAGATGGTATAAAGTCATTTTTTTTCAATTATACCATCTAGAAAGAGAAAAATGGGAAAAAAGTGTATGGAATTTCAAGAAGAAAGTTATGAAGGTGCAAGAAGAAACTACCTGAGCTTATTGGTTTTCGGTCTAGACAATTTTTTTATTGTGGATGTACTAGCTAATTTCTTTCTGCACCCTATGTTTTCTATCTATAGCCTATATATTTTATAATGAAAGTTTTATCGGAAGCTAAGGCTACACCTCCCTTGTCCTTGTTGGCTAAATGTTACGGTGAGTTGTTGGTGTTGGTAGCCTGACGATCTCGTCTCTCCAATTTTGTCGTTAAATCTACCATTTTTTAAACCTTTTGTATTCTCATATAAAGTGAGGGGTTAGTGTTGTTGGTCATTAAAGAGGATCTACTTATTTTAATTCATTTTTTCAAACAAAAGAAACACATGCATTGTTTACATCACATAACATCAAATTCCTTACTAATTCATTTCATAAGTTGAGTCACATGATCATCATGCAATGCATAATTAGAACATAACTATTCTTAGGTCTTATTTAAAAAATCTAACAAGGGATACTTGTTTTTTTTTATTTTTTCACATTCTGTTCAATATCATTATTGATGTCATTGAATGTCCTACATTTTTATAAGATAATTGGTTGGTATCGTCCATTACAAAGTTTCAAAATCATTAATTTTTATCTTATTATCAAATATAAACAAAATGTAAATTATATTAACTTATGAAAAAATCAATATTTTAGAATAAATATTGATATAAATATTTTCGAAATATATTTTCAAATAACAATTTAACATTATGCCACAACATTTGAAATATACTTTAACAATCATAAAATAAAAAGTCTCAAATGTAATATATCAACTAATAAGAAAATCTTAATGCAAAATTATTGGTAACACTTTATTTATAATAATAAAACAAAAATAATAATAATAATAATAATAATAATAATAATAATAATAATAATAATAATAATAATAATAATAATAATAATAATAATAATAATAATAATAATAATAATATAAAAATAATCATTATACTTTAATTATTTAAGATTATGATTATTTTTCATCTAAATTTGATCCTAAATATTTTTTAAATCAATCAAAAAGATTGAATTCCTTCACATTTTATAAACTGAATCGAACTAATAGTCTCTTCCATCAATTAGACATTAGAAGTTTTTAAAATGTGCTGAATTTTTATTGATTTTTATTTGTCACATTTATTTGTCCAATCCAACAACCAAAATTTATAGAAATTCATATTTTTGTTAGCGGTAACAATATTTTATAATATCGATCAAGACGTTGAATGCATTGATCTTTAGATATTGTTAGAATTAAGAAAAAAAAATACAACATAATTTTTTTAAAATTAACTTAAATATTGTGATAATTATATGAATATTTAAACTTAGTGCATGTGTTAATTCACACGGTCACACACACGTGCATACACAAGCATCCAATAATAATAATAATAATAATAATAATAATAATAATAATAATAATAATAATAATAATAATAATAATAATAATATATTGATGACAAGATATTACACCTTACGATATTTTCACTAGATTAGGTTATTAATATTTGTATCATTTTATTATTTAATGATGATAATATATTAAACATTATTATCTTAGCAAAAGATACACAAGAATTCATTAGTTCATTAATACTTGCATCAATCTATTATTCAATGAATGAGTTAGTTACAATTAAAATTAGTCTTGTTTGTTATGTAAGTCAGATTGTACTTAAGTCAAGTTGACCTAAATAAAAATCATGTTTGTTTGAGGTGGTCCTAAGTTAATATGAATAAAGGGGAGTCAGACTTGAGTTATGTAGGTTGGTTAGGTCCAATCAAGTCAAAATTGAAAGGGTATATGTTGTGTTGAGTTGAACCGAGCTCATGTTAAGACAAGTCAAAATGAACTCATGTCAGGATGAACAGTGGCGAATTTTGACTAAAAATGTTGAAGGGACCAAAGTAATATAATTTTAAGAACATTATATTTCGTCATTAGCATAATGCTTTAAAAAATTGCTTCTCTACTAAACAATTTGATTATAGTGTTTCAAAATATGTGAAAAAGTATAATATATCTTGTTTTCATCAATAGTTTCCTTTTTTTTTTATCACTTTTTAATAATGAATTTATTCTTTTATTCTTTATCAATATATATTTTTTGTACATAATATTAAAAAACAATTTATCATAATTTAATAAAAAAAATTGAGGCACATAATTATTAAAAGAGAAATATATTATAGTTAAGTCACAATTAAAAATCAATTATGAAAAAATACATGATACATTTTTTTCTATATTCATACAAAATGAATAAACAAAAAGCTAATGAGATAAAAAATAATGTTTTCATTATCAAGTGAGACAAGAGACAAGAAAGGAAGAGGATAAATGAGAAATGAAAGCAAAAATAATTTTGTGTCTAACTTTTTTTTCTTAAAATACAAAAAGAAAATATATGAAATGAGAGATTATTACAATTTGTGAAAAAACTAAAAAGAAAAAATAAGAAGGGAAATAAAAATTATATTAATAAATATTTGGTTTAAGTACTCTTTTGATTTATGTTTCCGTTTAAAAATGTTAAGTTGGTCCTCCAATCCTTTTAGTCTCAATTTGGTCCCAAATTTTTGAAAAACTAATGCAATTTTGTCTTTTACTTAAATTTTTTGAAACGGGTAGATGATTTTTTCATTAAAATTGAAACTCTTAATATGAATGATTTGCTTTGTTGATGTGATTAATATAATCCTAGTGTCAATTTTTTTTTACAAAAATAGAAATCAAACCAGAAATTAAGCTTAAATATTTTTATTCTTTATTATCTATTAACATTAAATACACCATTTAATTTTCATCAATTTCTAAAATATATTACCTATGATTTAAAAAATTCAATAAAATTTTAATTATATATATATATATAATTTAAAAAAAAAATAAAAATTAGGGGGTGTAACATGCCTAAGGAATATTGCTTATTTTAAATAAATAAGTTTTTCAATTAAAATAAATACCACATTAATTATAACTATTTCCCCAAAACGCGGGAAATTTAAAATCATAATTAGTACCATACATAATCCGAATGTACCATAGCGTTATTTACAAGTGATATTAAAATTTAACAGAAAATATTTACATAAAAAACAAAACAATAGAGTTTCTTTCAAAATCCCAAGTGGCCCATGCTCTCCGTCTCTAAGCAGCTCCTGGCTCACCTGTCACATCATTTGCTCCCGGATAACAAATTATTTGATCATCGCCATACACACACAGATAGGATGAGCTATGCACAATAAAACATAAACAAATATATGTGAAATAAATATGCTTTCCCACCCAAAACAATATAAGTACAAACTCATAATTTCCAAATCACCCAACCATGACCTCATAGTCCTTCATGAGTCATATGCATGAACTAGGTCTTGGGACTTTCCTGTGCTCCCACGAAACTAACTCATTTGTGGTCCAACCCTATGAGCCTATCTCGCTCATAGTCCTGCCCTACGGACTCCTCGCCTACAGTATAAACATCCAAGTCTCACACTTGGACCCTGGCACACATGCAATCACCATACTGTGGACTCCTCGTCCAATAGTAGCTGACGAGAACATTACAGTTCCTTGCCCATCGTGCGCTCGACACATGCAATCACCATACTAAGGACTCCTCGCTCATTAGTAGCCGACGGGAACTCAACCAGTTCCATGCCCATCATGTGTCCAACCTCCGAGCACATCCTAGACCCCTATTGGACTTAGCCCATCAAGCCCAAACATCACACCACATGCATATCAAGTTGATCCTTATGATAAACATCCAAAACACGCTCGCAAACACATAGAAACACAATAATTCACATAAGCTCGCTTAGACTAGGAACCCCTCGCCCAAGCTAAGTCCTTTGCTTCGCTTAGGCTAGTTCGCCTCGCCTAGGCAAGCTTTAAACAACCACAATTACATGTTATCTCGCTTAGGCGAGATTCCCTCGCCTGGGCGAGTTGCACCATCGCTCAAAGCAACACGCTCCCCTCGCCTAGACGAGGAACCACTTAACCATGTCATTTCACATCGCAACCTCGCTCAGGCGAATGTCTCTCGCCTGAGCGAAACAGAGTCGCTCAAAACACCAATACTTCTCGCCTGGGCGAGATATCGTGCTCAAAAGCGCTCAAGTTTCCTCGCGACCTCACTTAGGCGAGCTGTTCCTCGCCTGAGCGGGACTGAGTCGCTCAACATCAAACCAAGGTCGCCTGGGCGAGCAGCGTGACCCCACATCAGACGTGAGGTTCTGCAACTCTCCCCTAGACGAGATAGACTCGCTTGGGCAAGACTTGCAGAGTTCCCTCACTGTCACACACAGATTTTACCCAAAACAGTGTCAAACCATACCACAAAACATGCAATCGATACCAATGTTATTGTAATGGCAATTAGCACCCAGAACAATACTTTTCACACAAAATTGACAACCACATTCGAACATACAATCACCAATAACCCGAAAGGTCAAAACCCTCCTCCCACAACACATTACCCACCCAATGGTTATCCTTCTGCTAGGTTTTCTTTACCCCTTCACATTCATACCACCACTAATAATTAGCAAAATTAAAGCTTATGCTTTACCCACCAAGGTTTGAACCCATGACCTTCCACTCATAAGGCCAAAGCACCACCACTATGCCAAATCACATTTGATGATACCCTCCAATCAAACAACAACTTACATCATCAACCCCATACTCATACATATTATAAAAAGGCAATAATAAAATAACACACATAATTGGCATATATAGGACTCAAACCCAAGTACTCTCACACAATCAAGTACTCTCAACTACATGAGCTAGTACTTTTCCACACCATATTAAACAACAATAATTATCACAACGACGCCTTTTACCCGCATTTATTAATTAATTAATTATTTAATTAATTAATTTCTCGGGTCTTACAGGGGGGACATGGCTCCTCCTTGCCCCATTAAACATCCGCCCTTGAGGATGAGTCAAGTCAGGCTTATGTTAGGCCAAGTCGAGTCCAGCCAAAGTTGGTCAGTGTTAAGTCAGGTGAAACTCAGACGCATCTTAGACTGAGTTGAGTAAGACCCATGTTAGGCCATGTTGTGCCAAGTCAATTTGAATCCACATCAGGTTAACTTAAGTTAAATTCATGTTAGATTGAGTATAGTTAGGCTCCGGTTATATCAAGTTGAATTGAATTCACAGTTTGTGTAAGGTCGAGTCAAGTTTGGCTCATCTCAAGTTGGCCCATTTTGGATCCACCTCAAGCTCAATCCACTTGGGCTTATCTTGAGTCATGTCAAGTTGGATCCATCTCGACCAGAATCATGATATGACCACTTTAGGTTGAACAAGTCTGACCCGTGCAATATGTAAAATATGTATGGGTCAATTTATAATTTAAAAATACGGTTAAATATGTTTTTGATCTCTCAAGTTTTAGTGAAATTTGAAATTAGTCTCTTTTCAAAACTTTTGACCAATTTAGTCATTCATCTTTAAAAATGCATGAATTTAGTCTTTTTAACAAAATTTTGTTAAGTTTATCTGACGTTTCAAGCACATTTCACGATAATATTTGAATTGTTTACACCGTTTGACATATTTTCGCTTCAATGTTAACTTAAATATTATCATAAAATGCGTTTAAAATATTAAATAAATTTAACAAAATTTGATAAGAAGGACTAAATCCACACATTTCTAAAAAGGAGGGACTAAATTGGTATAAAGTTTCGAAGATGGACTAATTTCAAAATTTATTGAAACTTTAGGGATAAAAACATATTTAACCCTTAAAATATCTTAAGGACTTGTGCATTTCTAATTGAAGCATGAGGCAAATTCACTTTCATCAAACCCACTTCATGGAGCTAAGGCTTTTTATAAAAAACCTTATTTTAAAATTAAGTTGGAATTGACGCATGAATTAAGGATTAAATCGACAATTCTATAAATAATGATGTTTTACCATAAATCATTGAGCATCACACGTGTAATTAGTACTCTATATGGTTATAAAATTTAATATTTAATAGATTTTTTTTCACTTTTTATTTTGGGTGATAAACTTCATATTGCTTGCACTTTTGGCCTGTCCTTTCATATACACCATAAACATAATTACTCCTTGTTGGTAAAGTGGTTATGCTAAACAAGAAATTTTGTTTCTCAACTAAATAATTTTGAGTCACCTTAAAGGCGTACAGTATTAAAATCCATCGATTTTCCAAAAAAGTTAAAGAGTGTTATAAACAAAATTAAAAGAAGTCAGAATGCAGAGGTTAAAAAGAAAAAGAGTAAAATGTAAAGATGTATAAAAGCAGGTAAAATATGGAAACTTCTATTTATACCAATATTAAAATAATCTTTAAAATATTAAACAAACTCGATTCTCTCATTTGTCATTATCGGCATCAGATTTACCAAGAATCACCTTAAATTTTACCACTACTCTGTTTCAACTCAACTCAATCTAGTTAACTCCTCTATTTTCTCATAAAATTCTAAACATCCTCAAAATCTATGAATATTTACTCACCTAAAATCCTTACTCTTCTGAAATCAAGTCGAACATAGTGTAATTGAGCATTTTGTGACATACTCTAGATGGACTCAAGAAAAAAAAAGAAGCAATTGATGGGCCATTTTGTAAGTTTGAAGATGGTGTAATCCATAGATTTTGCGTGCTGGGAGATGATTGGATAAGAATGGACTAAAAGGACAAACGAGTTGCGAGGCCTGAACACTGTACCTTTTCCTCTTTTCCTTTTTCACTTCAATACTTCCCCCTTGTGACTTTTGTGTGTGTGCTGTGCCCATACTTTCTAAGGCTGAGGATAGCCCCAGCCGGAAATAGAAACTCAAACCCACCCACTCATCAACTCATTCAACCACCATGTTCTGATATTTCCTCCACCACACACACTCACACACACTCAAATTCACACTCACATACCAACCAAATTAATGCAGATGCAAAGCATGTCAACCACCATGGCTTCCTTTTCCCCTCCCACCCATTTCTCAGCCACTCCTTCGTCGCACCCCAAACCCCGTCTCTTCCACAAGACCCACTTTTTATTCTCTCTCAGGTCCAGGACCCTTGCTAGCTCTTCATTGAAGGCTGCTGCTGCTCCTGAGAACGGCGTCGGGACTGCCGTCGAGCCGCCGCCGGAGCAGGCCGCGCCGGAGTCTTCTCCCCCGCCGCTCGAGAACAGTTCTGTTGGAACCAATGGGGCTGCTGCTGCTCCTGCTCCTGCTCCTGCTCCTGCTGCTGCGGTTCAGATTGAGGAGGTGAAAGTTCAAAGTGGTTTCGTGGATCCGAGATGGGTTTCTGGAACATGGGACTTGACCCAGTTTCAGAAAAATGGCGCTACCGATTGGGATGCTGTAATTGATGCTGGTAATGTTATTATCCCTTGCTCATTGTGCTCGTAATGGTAATGTTTTAAATTTTTTCTTGCTCCTAAATTAAGTTTTGGTTGGTGCCTGTAACCTTTGTACCTTCATACATATATGTTTCTTCGCTGCCTAAAATTTCCCCTCTTCAGTTATTTAAGGTAACCATTTTGCACAGGAAATGTTGCTAATTGGTACAAACTGATGTAGATTTCGTTATGTACATATCTCTTGTTGACAAGAAAAAAGATATACCTTTTGGTGGATTTTTTAGAGTGTAGATGTGTTACATTACGATGTAATTGTGACCTCCCTTCATTTGTCGGCTTGAAGTTTATTCCCCAATTGAAATCAGTTTGCTAATAAAATGGAGTCAATGGGTCTGCATCCAATGTCATTCCTGTATTCCAGTTGATAGAGCATGGTTCATTTTGTGACAGAGGGGTAACTCAGTTTATGTTGGATCAGATTCATATCTGGTTGGTTTCATTTTTTTCCCCTTAAAAAATATATCAACGTGTGGGTGTAATTATTTTCAGAGGCTAGAAGGAGGAAATGGCTTGAGGATAACCCGGAATCATCCAGCAATGAAAATCCTGTAGTTTTTGACACCTCCATCATACCCTGGTGGGCATGGATGAAAAGGTTCCATCTCCCTGAAGCTGAACTACTCAATGGTGAGTTTTGATTTGCATTCCAGAATGAAATTAAAGAATAATTTCTTATGTCAGTAAGATACAAATAAACACTAACATTCTTGTTTTGAGTATCGTGCAGGTCGTGCCGCCATGGTAGGATTCTTTATGGCATATCTGGTTGATAGCTTGACGGGAGTTGGCCTAGTGGATCAAATGGGAAACTTCTTCTGCAAAACTCTTCTGTTCGTGGCTGTGGTCGGAGTTCTTCTGATCCGAAAGAACGAGGACCTTGAAAACCTTAAGAAGCTATTTGATGAGACTACTTTATATGACAAGCAATGGCAAGCAACTTGGCAGGACGAAAATTCAAGCACTCCCAAGAATGAGTAGTGGAATTGCTGTTTTGTAGTTCTCCCCCTTTATGTCTCTTAATACACTTCTCTATTACTCTTTCTAGTAAAAAAAACAGACATGGATATGAATTAGACATTGTATTTCATATCCTTCTCTCGTCCTAGCTCCAAATGACCTAGATAGTTTCTGTTTGTTTGCAATGCGGGAGTTGTTTTTTTCTTAATTAAGAACCCATCAACTTCCAAAAATAATACAACTTTGTAGCAATTCTATCTTTTGTTTTTACCATTTTCAGTTTCATTTTTGTTGCAATCTCCCAAGTATTGATACGTGTACAAAGGTATCAATGATATCAGCTCGTTCAGGGGGTGATTGCAATAGTAGAATTACGCATTACCAAACATTTAAAATGGAAGATAACCTACAAACAACATCGATGACCCGTAAGGCCGTATCGACCTACATGACCAGTACTGAGTAGAAAATGTAAGCATAGGGACGATGTGAAAATTTCCGAACATTTCCGCCTCAGAAATGATCGTTCCATCACTGAACCAAACTTGCCATAATATTCAAGGAATTGAAGCTTATAGAAGTTATGGATATAGGTAAGTCTAGCGTTATCTTACCGTAAAGAAATCATGTTAGGGAAATACAATTTTAATCCAGAACATTTTTTTTGAGATAGAAATCTATTAGTTAAGGTTACATGATTTTAGTTCAATTTTGATTTCAGTTTAAAATGCTCTTAACCAAGATTGTACTATCTTTACATTACTTCTAAGAGCGCTCTCAACTAAAGTTCAGTTTAATACATTTTTTTACAAAATTGTATCATCTTGACACGATTTATCCATATCTTTAATTTTTTTAAAAGTTACCCATTTTAGTAAATTAAAAAAAAAAGGTTACATTACTTTAGTAACAAAAAAAGGCTTGATTTTTAATGTGAGAGCAATCCCCCTGAGGCGATCTTCGTATGGTGGATGTTACTTTCACGGCTATTGTTCTTGCATCTATCAAATTTCTCGCCACATCTCATTAAACACTTTCGGAAAATTATTTTCATAACAGGAGTGAGATGATTATCTCCCGCAAAATATTTCCAAATTTGTTTTTGTATGTTTCGGAAAATAAAATCTGGAACGATAGAATGCCGGGAGAAATTTGATACGGTGCAGGAAGTAAAGGAAGATGAGCCCATGACTAAGATTTGAAAATAAAAAAGCAATAGATTCAAAAACTGCAATCCACTAATACATCAAACTAGAACAACTAGAACATTTGAAACACAAATATGGCTGTAACTATGGCATCATCAACACCAAATGACAAGCACCATACGCATTGGACAGACCAAATGGCGAGAATAATGTTTTATTGGCAAGTCTCTAATGCCTTAACTCGACTGACTAAACCTAGATTAAACCTAGATTAAAGAAATTACAGCCATAAACCCTGCTCTTGCAGGTGCAGATCCTAAGCTTCCCAACCTCTGAGAAGAGTAGCACGAGCAACACGGTTCACTCCAAGAGTGAATGCTCCCATTCGCAAGCCACAGTTATGAATCTTGCACATTGCCTTGATGTCTTGGAAAGACCTGGTCATGTATTTCTTCAGCTCATGATTCACCTTTTCCTCATCCCACATGAAACCTTGAATATTCTGCAAGCACCACAGAAGCAGAAGAAGTTAAACATTAAAATAGATACACAATAAACAGTGTCAAAATAAACTTAAACTTAGTTGAATCTATCTACCTGAACCCATTCAAAGTAACTCACAGTCACTCCACCAGCATTGGCATAGATGTCAGGTAAGATAATGACTCCTTTCTTAGACAAAATCTGCAAAAAAGAAAATCACTCATTACATCTTTACATTATCACCTACGTATATAGCCTGGGGTAATCAACTTACCTCATCCGCTTCAGGGTCAGTGGGATGATTTGCTGCTTCTATTATAAACTTTGCCTTCACGTCAGAAGCATTTTCCCTTCAAAAATAATATACTACGATTAAGTTGGTGTTAAATGGATCAATGTTAAAACAAACATAGAATTTCATACCTATTTAGAACTCCTCCCAGTGCACAAGGGATAAGCACGTCGCATTCATGAACAAGCAACTCATTTGGATCCATGACTTCTGCACCAGGAAAGTCCTTCAGGGTTCCATTGCCCTCATCCTTGTATTTCAGCAGAGCAGGGATGTCGATTCCATTTGTGTTTTTGATAGCACCACTGATATCACTGATAGCAATCACCTTTCCCCCTCTCTCATAAATAGACTTAGCAGCCCATGTGCCCACATTTCCAAAGCCCTGGTGTCATTAAAATCAAATAGATCTTGAAGCTGAGATTCATATGTACACACTAATCATCATACCATGGCAATGGAAATTATTACCTGGATAACAAATGTGTGATCAGCAACGGACTTCCCATATTCAGCAAACAAGGCTTCAGTTGCAAAAACCACTCCAAGACCAGTGGCAGCCTCCCTTCCCAATGATCCTCCAAGATCCTATAGAAAAATGACATTAGCATTCAAAGCAAATCTCCTAATAACTCTAATGTCAAATTTATTTACAGTTCCTAAGGGTATTGTGCATTTGAGACTTACAATAGGCTTCCCAGTCACAACTGCAGGTGAATGACCATGAAACTTTGAATACTCATCAAGGATCCATGCCATGGTCTGTTTCAGTGAAATAGTTAGAGATATATGAAACTATAAAATACAATCAGTGGTAAAAATGTTATTATCAGTACCTGGGCATTAGTTCCCATATCTGGGGCAGGAACATCCCTTTGAACACCGATGAGATCATGAATCTTCTGAGTGAAGACCCGAGTAAGACGTTCTAACTCACTGATACTCAGATCTCTAGGGTTGCAGCCAATCCCACCTTTTGCTCCTCCATAGGGAATGTCTGCTACAGCTGTCTTCCATGTCATGAGCTGAGCTAGAGCATTCACCTCATCTGGGTCAACCTGGCATCAAAATGCAAAAATGATAAAAATGATCATCAAAAGAACTGTGTAGATCAGCCATCTCTTTTAGTCTACCAAAGTGTAGATCAGAACTCTGATGCAGTGTTTATTTAGTATTCCAAAAAAATTTGTTCTGCTGTGATGGAGGAAAAACTTTTTCAAAGGCATTCATGCAATCTCATTATGAGATGTGAACAATTCAAGAAGCATGTAGATTTAGCAAACAGAACAAAACCATTGCATTACAAAAAGTAGATAAAGCCAAGGTTTTGAATTGTAATTGCTTGTGGTTCAGTCAGGTTGAGAAATGCTGCATGTATTTTTTTTTTTTTAATTTGTGATTGGATTCCGCAGATCTACACGGAAATTTTCACATTCAACATATCCATATCCGTCAGGTTGAGAAATGCTGCATGTATGTTGTGATTGGAATCCGCAGATCTCCACGGAAAAGGTCACATTCAACATGCAAATTTCTGTCTGATTGAATTCCGTGTGGATCTCATGATTGGATTATGTGGAAGGAAGGTACCATTTGAAACACACTTTTGGAATTTCATTACAAAGTTACTGTAACAGGTGCAATAATTATTCTGTATGCATCAATTAATGATCAACACCATCAATTAATCTTCAATAGTAAATAATTGGAAATGGAAACTTTCAATAATGATTTGCAATGGCTATTAAATTATAGAGAGAAAATGACAATAGTTCACAGTTCTATATCGTCACTTTCACATAAATAATAATTATAATAAAACAGAGATCACTTTCAAAAAAATAATAATAATAATAGAACTGCGCAGTTCAACACAAATTTCATAAAATAATAACCTAATCTTTTTACATGTCGACTCCAGTATAGACTCAAATGAAATACTTTTGGCCAAAATGCACACTTTAAAGATAAATCATAACATCAAAAGTTCAATTAAACACAAAATCAAATTCAAAACAATGAGAAAACACAAAAAAACATGATATATTCAGACCTCCGGATGATATCGAATCCCTCCTTTCATTGGACCACGAGCATTATCGTGTTGGATCCTGAATCCCACGTAGGAAACCAGAGTTCCATCATCTTTCGGAATCGTGCACTCAACCTGAAAAGATCAGACACAAACAACAGGTAAATCCTTCTCCACACATCCCAGAAACAATAACATGAAAAGATCATAAATTTTTTGATGAGGGTGAGTGAGAAAACAAGCCATGCAAACAAAAGGAGTGAAAATCCATAAAAGGGAGCATATGAAGGTTGAATACCTTGATTTCTCTGAAGGGTATGAGAAGACTCTTCTCAAGCTTGGAATCCAAACCGAGGATACGAGCCGCACGTTGAAAGTTGCGGTTGGTGGCGGCTAGAGCATTCATGGTTGCAAAGGAGAGAATGCAAAGAGAGATGTGAGTGACTGAATGAGTCAAGCGTCACTCAACTCAAAAGAAGAGAATGCAATGGTTATGCAGCATTAGTTGAGTGAGCATGTATTTTTATAGAAGGAAGAGAGAGAAAGTAAGAGAGAGATAAAGTAGGCATTTATTACTTTTTGTTTGACTTGAATCACTCAAACTAATGTAACAGTCATTATGATATATTTTAACAGTTACTTTATTTAATTATTTCATTAATTAGGCATTGATGTATTTTTCCTAAGTGACTCAATCATCTATGTCATTCTTATCTATACAATAATCTTAATATCATTCTTATCTATAAATTTTATTTTTTATATTTCTAACTATCATGATATATTTTTAAAGTAGTTTTTATAAACTAATGATTTTATTGTACAAATAATTAAAAAAAATTAAAATCATTTGCAGTGTATTTTAAATTGCAAATGTAAGATCTTTTGTTCCCATATATTATTATATAAAGGGGTAAATTTACTAATATTCATTATAAAAACAAAATTTAAAATAATAAATTGAGCATATAAATATTTACATTCACCACCAACTAAAATTGAATTCTATCTTTGTTTAATCTTATCATGAACAGTCAAATATAACTCTTTTGTATGAATAATAAATAATTAAAGAACTTAGGACATTAATTAAACTATCTGTTATATTTTTATTATTTATTATTGTTGTTAAGTTTGCTTTTACATTGAATACATAATGTACATTACATATTATATACATAAATATTGGCATTTATTTTATACTAATTATATCAGTTGTTATCTTTATACAATTAATATTATATATAATATATGTGATTATAAATATTTGTAATTTAAATTTTGTATCTTGCCATAACTATTAAAATCTCCTGTAATTATAGTTTATAATTATTAATACATTGATTTAAGAAAATATTCATGCAGCTATATTGAATAACATAATTATTAATACATTAATTTAAGAAAATATTTATTGAGCTATATTGAATAACATTACTATTTATATTATAGTTACAACTATTATTCCATCTCTTACATTAGAAATAAATTTCCTATTAAATGGACATGCATGCTGGAGATTTTACTTTAAGCAAAATAATTCTAATATTATATTTTCTTTTATTAAAAAAAGTGATTTCAACTTAATTAACTGATTTTTTTTATCTAATATCTTAATTTTGTTAATGATATGATTAAATTTAATTTCAATTGGATTTTTCGATTTTGACATCAAAACATGGTATCCATCATATCAAATTACATAAGCGGCTACTTCAATTTACTTCGCTACTTCAATTTACTAATATTGTACATTAATATTGAATGATTAAATTTTATTTTTTTATAAATCATCTCAATATACATAAAAATTAAATATAATTTAAATATTTTAGTTTCATATTTTTCTCAATTATATTAAATATCTTTTTTTAAAACACTTTTGATGGAAGTGTTGTGTATTGTAAGGATTTAATTGTGATATTTTTTATTAGAAAAATATTTATGTACTAAAATAAATATTAATTGTTGGTTATTAAGAAACAATAAAGTATTTAAGTTTTTCTTCTTTTAAACATTAATATATGTAATTTTTGTTCTAATTCTAATGCAATGTTACATGAACATATCATGAACATGACTGTTTTGATAGCTAAAATGAAATTTGCATTTAGTTTCTATCTGGTGCAGGTATAATACCGTTATTTTTATAAAATAAAAATTCTTGAACTTTCACACAATTACCCTTTTATATAAGTGATAAATAGAGAGGTACCTTTCTGATATTAACAAATGAGGTGTTAGTTACATGGTGGAATTAGATTTACTCATAAAATTATTTTATATTCTTTTACAATTAACTAAGTACATAAACTGAAACCATAAACATATTTATATAATTTATATAATTACAGCTACGGTAATATCTAACTATTCTCCATTGTATATAAACGTTAAAAGAATATTTGTAAAGATTGTCCAAACAAAAAAGAGTTCATTAGGTGTCAGTGTATAAGAAAAAATTTAATTACATTATATTAAAAATATTTTGATATTTATCCATATTAGCCCAGAGGGAGAGTTGTTTTATCCTGGTCCAATGAACGTTGTGTGAGATTGTAACTAAGAATTACATAGGTAAATTGTTGTGCAGGATAATACGATAATATTGAGGTGATTGAATGTATGATGAATAACCTGAATCAGGAGATAAATTTGAAAACATTGAAGAGTGTGCGGAACATGTTGGGGAGCGCATTCGCATTGAACATATATTGGGCAGCAGACTGATGATGCACCGATTCGTTTACCGCAGAGGCGCATCTTACGTCGTCTCTGTTTGCTTCTGCCGAATACTATTCACGAAGACTGATTTGCAGGTGTGAAGCGTTATTCACGAAGGCTGATTTGCAGGTAAGGAGCGGGATTGTGGTGAGAGATGAAATGAATTGCAGTGTGGATATGCAAATTTGGTTGTTCTTCTATCGTTTCCAACAATGTAGAGAATAGGGCCAAAGCTAGTTAATTGGGTGCTTCAACCACATACATCGTCCCCTGAAAATATAAAAATTCAAGAAATTCATCGTTTTTTTTGTTGTCTTTTCTGCACAAGCTCCGGTGGTTAAAAGATCAATAATTTCATACCCATATTTTTTTTTATTATGCATAACATTTTTCAATTTTAAATAAAAACTTAAATTTTATTTTAATTTGTTTTTCACTCAATATTCTTATAATTATACCACAATTTTTCTTTAAGGTAATTCGATAAACATTTAATATTATTCATCATAAATATTTTTTAATATATCATATTCATCACATCATATAAATTTTCACAAATTTTCATTTTAAATCTATTCGATTCATTCAGTTTTTATCCAATTCAAACAATCACAACTTCACCACAATTTCTTTCAAATTCATTCAAATTTACTTCTCTATATCCATCTTTTAATCCAAACACATAATTAGTGTTAGTGTAGGTGTCATGTCCCCCTAAATTTAAAAAAAAAAAAATTAGTAGTATATATATATATATTAATAAAACATAAAATTAAATATAATAGAAAAACAAATTTATTGAGATATTTTTTAAATTCTCTTTCATACTTGAAAAGTCTATTTGTGAAAGCTTGAAATGTTTGAAAGGTACCATGTTTAATCTTTGTAAAAAAAAAAAAAAATCTCTTTGAGATTTATAATATTTTTCAAATTCTTTTGTAATGAAAATATTGCACTTTCATGTAAAAAAAGGAAATCTTCATAATATATTTTGTTACTCCTTCAAATTAATTTTCATTTTTTAAGTTTAATTATATTTTAATTTTTAGCAATATTAAAATATAGTTATTTTATTATTTTATTATTTTTTAACTTTTTGTAGGTGTACATCGAGTACATTATTAGTTAGAATTACATATCACTTATCGATATTTTTGTCCTTTAAATAAAATAAAATTGGATTTATGATGATTAAGTCAAGATTCATTTAATATTACAATTAACTTCATATTAATTATCCTTAACCAATGTTTTTAGGACACTGATTAGCAGGACTCTACTTGCTATATATTAATTCTATCAAAATATTGGAGTTTTCTTTGTGAAAGTATGGTAAAGTTTTGAGTTATACGAATCTCAATTTTGATCTTAGTAGGGTAGGGTAATCTGTGACCATCGTACCCATGACTTATTACCTATGATGCATAGATACAATATGTGTATTGGATACGCTAATTTTGAAAATAATAAGACATAATACATAATATATGCATATTAAAAAATATATAATTTATTTTTAAAAAACATGTGAAATATATGATTATTCTTGAGTAAATCCAAATTAAAATCAAATGTATTAAACATTTTCAACATAAAAATTTATAAATTATTGTCATTATAAAACATTATTGGTTTATGTATTAGATATTTTATTGATAAGTATCGGTAAATTATTATAAAATATTGAATACGGATACATGTCAGACACAAATACATTATACAAATTGAAGTATGGGTGCATCATAGCTTATTACTTACCTCCTCATATTAGTTGGTTTTCGTGTGGCGTTATCCTTTCCCAAATTAAAGGTCATAACAGTTCCTTAATCTCATCAACTACTACAAAGGACAAAAATACTATTAAACCTTTAATTTATATAGGAATTATAATTAGTCATTCTTCAATTTTTTTTGTTTAATTTAGTATCTCAACTTTAAAAATACATGAATTTAGTTTTATTAACAAAATTTTATTAAGTTTATTTTACGTTTCAAACACGTTTCTCAACTAATATTGAAGTGAAAATATGCAAACGGTGTAAACAAATCAAATATTATCATAAAACGTGTTTGAATCGTCACATAAACTTTATAAAATTTGGTTAAAATGACTAAATTCACGCATTTTTAAAGTTAGAGAGCTAAATTAAACCTAAAATTTAAAAAAGAGGTTATTTCAATGTTTTTAACATGTGTGATAATTAAAGAATAATTCCATTTTATGAGTAAATAGAAACATCAGAGAACAATTTTATATGGTTATAAATAGATTAGGTTTCTAAAAACCACTATATGGTTAAGATTTTCTACACCAAAGAGTACGCGTTGATTTGGAAGGTGAAGTTGCTTTGCTCTATCTAGTATGAATTTGTGGAGGCTTTCCCTTTTAATTTTGATAAATAACTTTACAAATTCGAGGTTATATAAATGATAATTTTTTATCAAGGCTTAAATTTAATTTTTACTGTAATAATCGGTATCATCAGAGTATTGTCATGATTTATCATTCTCATGTTTTTTCTTTTGGCCTATTTTCTCATCATAATATTTATGTATTTTCAATTAAAATATAATTATTTAATTGTTATTATTTTTTAACTTTTTTTATCAAATAAATTATCAATTATAATATGTAACACTTACTCATGTGTACTTTTATCCTCAAAATAAAATAAAATTATATTAATAATTAGTAAGATCATAATTTATTTAATACTACATTTACTTGTAAATTTTTACAAAATTCAGTATTCATTAATTATACCTTAATTAATATCTTTTCAGAATATTTATCAATCACTTTTTAGTCAATTGCAAAACTAGTAAAGATGTGTTATTGATTTCGAAAAGTGAGCCAAAACTGAACAAAATTATCTTACAAAATTATCTTAACTACAATAAACTACATTTAATTGCATTATATATAAACTAAAAATAACTTAACTATTATAATAAAAATGTAAAAATTGAACTTATTTCAGTTAACTATTAAGTAACTAGTAACTGCACCCAACTGTTTCATTTATTTTTCTTTTCTTCTCTTCGATCCCCTTCTCTCCATTATACTGTGCACTACACTTCCTGATAAATTTTCTCGAACAAGATTATCTTCATAATAGTGAATGCTAAAATGTTATAGAAAACACGCACAGAATAAAATAGTTTGGCCTTAATAATTAAGGTTTTCTCTATAAAGAAAAGGGAGCTAAACAAATTTTCTCAAAAAAAAACAGCAATGAAAAAGTAGTTTTAAAAATAGAAAAAAAAGTTTCAAAAAAAAAATATAATTTACATTATATTATACATTATTTAACTGTTAAAGTTAGTTATAAAGTTCAGATAAATGTTAAAAGGGTAACTGGAAGCCAACCAATCAGCCAGTAGCTTAAAATCAGTAACTCAACCGAAAGTTTTTTAACTATATTATTAATTGTTAAATTATAAATGTTTGATTAAACTATCTTAATAAATATAAAATTAGAAAAATAGATACGTGGATATGGTACTTGTAACACCCTATTTAATTTAATATACGAAATTAAAGGAAGCATTACAAAAAGATAATATAATAGCGCAGTCCTGGAGTTTAAAACTCAACTCCTTACAATCCAAGACACACCACGATGTCCAAAAGAAAACTGGATAAAAAGTTTACAAAGAAAGTATGTAGATCCAAGGACAAACAAGTACATGGGCCTTAGCCCTAAAGAAAAGCCCAATAAAGAAACTAAAAACCAGCCCATGCATGCTATGCAGCGGAACCATCACCTCCCTATTGCCTACGGGTGTTCCTCGCATCTGCTCACATCAACAAGTTAATGATCATCGCAAAAGAGAGTACCACACAGCAGGACACACAACAAAAACAAAAGGGTAAGCTAGAGCCAAAAGTGGTTTTGTCATGCAAACAGATATACTTCCACAGTCAATTATACACATGTCATCCAATCATGTTACGACTCTTCAAATCAATACACTAAGACTCGACTCGACTCATCCGGCTACATATAATCTGGTCGGATTTAGCGGATGCTCGCACTTGTGGTGGATACCTCTGCTCACCCCCGAGCTGTTCACCCCCAAGCTATGTGTTACAAGTGTTACAAATGTTGCAATGAATCAATTCCCTCACACACAAGGTTGGCCCTTAATGAATTTCAGGCCTCCTGCTACTCCCATCACAGGAGTCAATCCACTCTAAGTGAGACTAACTGACCCCTTAGAGTGTCAGGATGCAATCCTTACCTTGAATCCTTACCAAATTATATAGATGGGGCACCACCATGGGCACTCACTAACAGGGGCCATGGAATTATGTCCCGACCATTGAAGCACTATCCTAGAGTCTCACCTAGAGATCCCAAGGATTTACGTACTGACCACATACTATACATATCCAATCAATCATGAAATATTCACCACATATGTCAATATCATATCAATCTTTGTAATCATCCCTCATTCGTATCTCATATTTAGTCAACCACAACTCATCCTTCCCAAAGCCATGAAAATAGAATCGTACATCATGCCAATACCATGCCAAGGAACATCATTCATTTTCCATGAATCCCTCCATATTTCATATCCACTCCATAACCACTCATCATGTTAAATTTTGTGAACCAATCACATACAAACATCATGCTCACAACATGCCAAAACTCATGAATCATAATTTCCATCTCATTCATACAGGGTCACTCAATTCATCAGTTCATACCCAAGATAAAGCATAACAAGCCAAACATACAATTAAGGCCCCAACAACATAAAAGGTACAGTTGCATAAAGAAATCATGTGCCAGTCTCGCTCAAGCCACAGGATCTCGCTTAGGCGAGACTGTCATTAGGGAACCCTGCGAGGCTCGCGGATTCTCGCTTAAGCGAGCCGCTACTCGCCCGGGCGAGCATGTCCCTCGCCCAAAAGAAAGACTTCCTCGCCTGAGCTACGCCTACAGTACAAATCTCAAACCCCCACTCGTCCTCGCTCAGGCAAGCCTAGATGGTGTCTCGCTCAAACGAAAGCTCTCCGCCTGAGCGAGAGCTCGAGAGCGAGTCTGAGTCTGTCTCTGCAAGTCTCGCCTGGGCGAGAGTGTTAGGTCTCGCCACTGTTCATCCTGAAACAGCCATATTTCCACATTCAAACAATGATGCCAACCATACCATACATTCATAGCAACATATAAGCTTGGAAATCACGAATCACAAGCAAGATAACAACCATCGCACCAAACAAGAGGGTTCTAGCTTCCCTTACCTGGACGAATGCTAGCGGAAGGTACAAGCAAACATTAGAGGATTACTACAGATTCAAGAACTGATTTGCAAGCTGGAATACTGACAGTGTAATAAATGGAGTTCTCTTAGCTCAACGAAGAATGAGAGCCAAACCCTAGCAGAGCTTTGTTAGAAGGAGAAGAGAGAGTGAGACTGCTGTTTTTCTGATAGGTGTAGAGAATGAGAGGAGTAAGGCTGGTTTATGGGTTTTGGGTACCCTATGGGCCAGCCCTTAGGCCCAAAAGTTAAGGCCCTTCCCCTTTAACATAATACCAGAAAAGTGGGTCTTACAGTACTAATTATATTTTTATTTTATTTTATTCATAAAAATATATTTTCGAACAGTATCCTTTTAATCTTTAATCAATCTTAAACTTTTATATTTTTATTTGTTGATGAATATTTTAATGTTGGGTATTCCATTATTCATATGACGTAATATTGTAAAATATTTTTAATTAAATTTAAATAAAAATATCAATTTTTGGAGTGTTAGAAATCCCACATCGACTAGAGATAAGGCCAATTCACAATATATAAGTGGGTGCAATCCTCACCTTAAAAGTCGATTTTGTGAGGTTGAGTTAGGCTTAAAAAAATTAGTGCAATTCGGTTAAAAAATAGTATAATTCAATTTAAAAATTGTGTAATTCGGTTCAAAATGAGTGCAATTCGGTTAAAAAATAGTACTAAAAAATAGTGAAGTTCGGTCCAAAATTAGTACAATTCAGTTCAAAAATAGTGTAGTTCATTTCAAAAATAGTGCATTTCGAAACACAGTTTAGTCATAACAGTTCAATTCAATTCATACTACAATGCAATTTAGTTCACCACAGGTTAGTTCAATTTTTTAGAACAAAAAACAATTCAGTTTAGTTTGCTTAAACTAATTTTCAGTTTAGTTCAGTTCAGTGAACTATTTTGTAGTTCACTGTAATCTTAATAATGCAGTGCAGTTCGATTCATTTTAGCCAGCCCTAGAGAAAGGATGTATTTGAGTGGATTAGATGGTGAAGTTTGTGTTGTTCTTTTTAAGAAATTTGGAGTTGAAAGTGAGTGAATTTAAAAGTAAAGTTTGTGAAAATATGTTTTGATTGAGGTGATAAATTAAAAATTAAGTTCAAGTGAAAGAAAAACAAAATTACAAAATTGTCCTTGATGTTAAAAATAATCTAAAATTATATTTAAATAAGTTAGATTTATTTTATTAAAAATATTTAAATAAACAAATTAAAAACAAAATTGAATAAAAAATAAATAAAATACAATATATTTACTTTTTCAATTTTTTTTATAAACTATTTATAAATTTGGGATATTAACATAAATTAAGAAAAGGATAAACTAATGAGGTGTTTGTGGAATTAGATTTACTCATAATATTATTATAATATTATTGTATGTTGTTTTACTAGTAAATAAGTGTATAAACTGAAACTACAAACATATTTATATAATTACAGCTACTGTAGTATTTAACCGTTCTCCATCATATATAAACCATTATATATAAACATTAAGGCTATGTGTTTCTAGAAGAAGATTAGAAGGAGACGAAGAGTGGTTGTACAAAGATTAGAGGGTGAAGTTGATGTTGTTCTTTTTAAAAAATTAGGGCGTGGTTTTAGAGTGGATTAGAGAGTGAAATTCGTGAAAAATTGTGATTGATTTGACATATTGAATTTTTTTTTAATAAATAAAAAATGAGATTATCAAAATATCTTAAAAATAATATAAAATGTTATATAAATCATTTAGAATAATTTATTTAATTTCTATTGATTGTCTAAAATAATAAAAAAATATTTATAAAAAAATGAATAATAAATTAAAAATAAAATTACATATATTTATTTGTTACAAAATTAAAATTGGTAAATATTAATAAATTAAATTATCTAAACATTTAAAAAATAATAATATTTTCACATGGCATGAAAAAAACATATCAAAATTGAAAGACTAGAATAAATTAAAATCATTTTTTTTACCATTTCATTAAATGATTAACAAATATTTGAAATCAAAATTTTATTGGAGGTTAGGAGAGATAAAAAATAAATATAATGAAGATAAAGTGATAATTTGTTATCCATTACCCTCTAATTTCTTAGACATTAGTAGGATGAAATTTTTTAATATCCCCTCTATTTTATGCTTGTCATTCCTTTACATCACCTAACAAAGAAGAGGGTGTTCACCAGTGGCGGACCTAGGAAGGGAGGGGGGGAGCCGTGGCCCCCCCAACGTTTTTGATTTTTTTTGATTTATATTATATGATTTTTTTTTGTTTTTAATTTTTTAAATTATGTATAAGAAATTTAATGTTTTGGAATTTTTTAAATAATAAAAATATATATTAGGAATTGATAAATATTAAAATAGGTATCTTTTTATTTATTTTAT
>Ga0214543_1001622_pt1 | contig 43826 bp, 46 predicted proteins | sample CNSS2metaG_FD_160094 | JGI IMG/M metagenome (GOLD analysis project Ga0214543, IMG submission 160094) | Root nodule microbial communities from cowpea collected in UCLA plant growth center, Los Angeles, California, USA - CNSS2 | ecosystem: Host-associated > Plants > Roots > Nodule | place: USA...
TTTTTTTCTTCTCAAATTAAAGAAGTCCAATTTGGAAGATAAGGAACGCTCAATAATAAAGAAATGAATAAAACCACAACGGAAAAAAGTCTTTCATTTTCTTCATTTAAAAGCTGCCTAAGCTCTTCGATACCAAAAATACTAGTAGTTGATGCCCATATGGATGCTTGCTTTAAACTGGTGCTTTTATGCTATTTATTTTCACTTGCATGAAAGGTTTTTCTTTAACTTTTCATTCTAAATAATTTATAAGAGGTTTATATTTGTTTGAATGTTAAATAGCAGATCCCCTCTCTTGACACGACATAATGTCGCGTTAGTTGATAAAAGGAAAACATTACTATTTTTAAGAAATTTTCTAACTCGCCAGTATGCATTAAAATGAATACTGTGATCATCAGTTTTCAGTGTCCCAATTTCATGACATGTTCATTCTTGTTTGTATATATACCTACTTCTGTAAATCAACTTGTGCTTGATTTGGATACATTATTTTTATTTCATTCATTTAAATGAGCATCATACTATTCTGCTGGACAGATACATTTTCTTGTACGAGACTATAACAAACTCAAAGTTTGAGATGCCATTGACAGAGGTAATTCATAAATATGTATTTTTTAAATTATTATTTAATGCAATCGACACTAATACACTTTTCTTCCTGCAGGAGCCTATTCATGACCGAATTTCTCGAAATGTTGCATCTGCACTGTCATCTTTAAAGTAGCCGTGGATTTTGGGGCCATATTGTAGCTCGTGTTGTAATCTCTTACTGTAATATATATTAAAACTTAAATTAATGGAGAACTTCTCCAAACAATTTTTTATTTTTCTAAAGTAACTTAAAACAGAGAGAGAACAATTTTCAATGCTCTTCGAATACTTTCTAGCTTGTCATGACGACAGTGGTCGGAAATTTGACACCTTGCAGTTTACTTGTTTTTCTAAAACAGAAACGAATAAAGAGCTGTTTCTGAAACCAGAACCCAATGTGTTATTCTTTCTCTTGTATATTCCTCGTGACAACACTATGGGAAGTAAATTTCCTCTTCTTTTCTACCGTTGTTCAGCATTCATTCGGCCTTCGGAAGGCAGAGCAAATGTTCCTTGTGCGTTTGCATCAGTGGTCTGAATGTACTGTTATACCGTCTTACGTGTTAAAATCCTGGCAATTTCAGTTACTGTCTTGTAATTTTCATATTTATGATAAATAAGTTTTAAACTTTGATTGTAACGTTAAAGTTTAGCCACTTAGAATATCATTGCATCCCCATTAGCACCGATCCGAAGGGCCAAAATGAGGGTGCACTGAATATAGAATAATGTTGTTTCCCGTCACAAGCATTTTCATCATTTAGAATTGTCAAAATGATGGGGCACGGAATAGAGTAGAAGTAATGACCATTCTCATCATAATTTAAAATACACAAATATCAAAACTTGTGCTACAGCATCATAATGTCGTCCCCCTTAACTGAACATCCATCCAAAATGTTTTCATAATGTCGCCCCCCTTGACTGAACATCCATCCAAAATGTTTAATTGCAGGATACCAAGGAGTGCTTTCAAGTTTACATTGCATGTGAATATGCAGGTTTTTCATATAATTGCAAGAGCGGTGCCAGCTTTATCAGTCAGTGCTCTAGAACAGAAGCCAACAATATTAAAGAATAGAGTGAGGTCCTTATATCACGTCCACATTGTGGGTTCCTTCTTTTTGCATCTCCATAATGTCAACCTGCACCTCATTTATACTTAAAAATTCCAAAATTTAGTTTTTAATTTAACATTTTCGTTTCCAGTTCAATTGTCACAACTGCTGCAAGATTTGGCAGAATCACAGTACTTTCTCCTGTCACATCAGATATTTTTATAACTTTTGGGGTTCCAAGTGTCATATCACAGTCCATACATGCAAGAAGAGGTGGAGAATGGCTATGAATGCCATCTGTTTCTTCAAGACTCTTCTCCAGCTTCCAACAAGCTCTCAACATCCAAACATCACCAAAAACGTGTTTTCGGTGTCAACATGTTCGCCGAACCTCCACTTTTTGTTCTTGAATCTTTTAAGGACACCACTATTATTCTCCTTTTGGTTTGTTGCAATGCAATTGGAAGGGTGCTGCTGAGATGTTATTGGCTATGTGTTCAAATTATGATGACCAACACATGGGAAATCATGATCTTGGGTAATGAAGAAAGGGTTGAATTGGGAACATTGTGAAGGGCATGGCTACCAAAAGTTTGCTATTCATTGCCTTTGCCCAAAACGGCTCCAATGGGCAGGACCGTGAAAAGCTTGAAGAGACAAAACTAACAGTACTGGAAATTCTTGGATTGAAAGACCATCGAAGCAGCAGTTGAATCATGCAGGAACGCTGTAGTGAAGATCAAGATTATCATGGAGAAAATGTGCTCACAGCAAAGGTCACAACCAGTCTTTTATTCCAGATATTAGCTTCCTAATGTAAAATAAAAAAAAAAAAAAAAAAAAAGATGAATGTTCAACTTGTGCCTTTATGTCATGTTGATATATGATCTTTCTCACATCTTCAATCATTGAATCCCACATTTCATACATTAAATGAAGAGTAGTCATATCCATATTCGTTTTTCTAAGAACATCATAAATAAGTGCAGTAAAAGAAATTATATAGTCAACCTTGATTCACAAATTATCATTTAATAAAGTTTCTTTCATTGTTCATGCATTATCCACATTATCCTCTTTGTAATAAGACCATTCATTACTAATTACCATCTCTTGGAGTCCTCTTTTCAAACTTCTAAATCTTTTGAGCATGATAATGGTTGAAGCAATAAAAAGCAACTTCAATGAATTGAAGTTATTAAACATTGATAATCTAATAGAGTGCCCTGTAAGGTCCGGGAAATTTAAATAATTAATTAAATAATTATTTAATAAATGCAGGTAGTAGGGGCCTTTAAGGCATTTAATGCGGAGTGTTAGTACTTTGATTGTGTGAGAGGACTTGAGTTCGAGTCCTATGTTGCCAATTGTATGATATTTTATTAAGTATATTATTTTAATGATATGATTGAATGTGAGTCGTGATAATGTAATCCTATAATTATAGGAATTATCATGAAACATGTATTGGCTAATTTGGTTGTGCATTGATTTTGTAATTGAGGGGTTGTGGGTTCAAACCTTGCTAAGAACGAATTAACTCTCTTTTTGCCAAATTTTCTTTTGGCATGGATATGAAAGGGTTTAGGAACCCTAACAGCCATGAGAGGCAGCCTAGGGGGCTGAAAACATTCTGTTAATGATTATTGAATAATCATTAAGCCAAATTATAATTAAATTTCGTTTTAATGGATTAAAGGGTGATTAAGAGAGGATTAACCTTGAGAGAGAAGGGAATTAAAGACAAAAGTGTTGCATTTTTCGTGTGAGGGTTAGGCAGAGCTTTTCCAGAGTATTTTGTGCTGGTTGGACGAAAGAATTGGAGTGGAAATCATTGTTGGAGTGGGAGTAAAGGCTAAGAGAGATTTTGGGATTGAGATACACACCAAATTCAAAATTGGAGCAAGGATTCTAGGTAAGGGAAGCTGTTTTCATATGATTTTAATCGTATCTAATGTATAGCGTCTGATTGTGACCATGACTGCATAAACACCCCTTCTTTTCACACTGTTTTTGGAGGTTTTTAGGGTTTCGCCCAGAAATCGCCTGGTGGTGATGATGGTGCCGCTAGGCGATGCATCAGATCCAACCCAGATTCTGGGTTCTGTCACGAGCTGCCTGGCGGCGAGGTGGAACCGCCAGGCGATGTATGATGTTTATGGTTGGTTCGTTGTGTTTTTGTTGAATTTCATGATATGTTGATCTTGCTGTCAGAATTTTATGTCTGTTTGTTTGTGTTATGCTATGATATTCCGAGTATTGGGTGTTTGGAGTTATTGGTTGAGATGTGAACATGGAGAGTTCATGCTAGAATTAATAACTCATTTGAATTGATGGGTTCAATGACTTACCGATATTTGATTGTAAGTATATGATATTAGTTGGTATATAATTATATAAACATTGAATTGAAAGCTTGAGTATTCCAATGTTGAGATAACAAAACTGTGAGAAATGGGAAGGGATCTTCACAGGTACAGTAAACCTGGGTGTTTACCCAAGAACTGATGGGAAATTGGCCAGTTACTGCGAGAGAGGGTGCTAGTGAACTGACTTAAGAGAAAATTCACTATGATTAGATGGTAAAAACAAGGAAAACAAGGGGTGTTAGAGATGATATAAGTAATGTATTGATTAGGAGAGTGGGCTTGAGATGAGTTGATGTCGAATCCGTAACGAAACTTTAGTGAGGATAAATAATATGATATAAGGGAATGGTGGAAGAAGAGAGTAACTTAATTTAAATAGTGGGTTATATGATTTTATGTTTTGATGAGACAATTAATAATAGTTGAAGGATGAAGGAATATATTAATTTGGTTAAGTATAAGAATTGGAGATGACTGGAATTTAGTGACAGTGGAGATAAGGAGTTATTCTGGTATAAGTTTTATAGCGTCTAGGATGGTGACTGAAGTCTATTTTGTTTGATTGGAGTAAGTGCATTTGGATGGATCAACCATTTTCCTTAAGCTTGATTTAGCTATTACACATGGATTGAAAACCCGGTGAATTAAATGGTGAGAATACATGGACCTATGATTATAAGTTATAGGTAATTTAATCGATGGTGGGATGGTCGGGAAGTTCGCATGTTCTGACAAGCAATTGTGCAATATAATTTTCGAGCAATCTAGATTGAAGAACATACCAGTTTTGGGTGCCAAAACCAGCAGAAGTGAGCTACTGGTATGGCGTCTGGCAGCCTGCTGATGCCCGCCAGGCGATAGGACCTCCAGGGGAGTCCCTACACCGCGTGGCGCCTAGCAGCAAGGGGTGTTCCGCTAGGCGAAAAACCTTGAAACAGTGTGTCTGTCTGGAGCTTGGCATTTGGTGACGGGGCTTGTTCTGCCAGGCAGTCTGCATAGGTTTCCCCTGGCGGCGCTTAGGCTACGCCAGACGATAATGCTGCAGACTATGGCTTGTGTTTGTTGCTTTTAAGCAGTGATGCTCTACTTGGATCAAGAGATGTTGTGCCATGAGTGGGTAGGTTAATGGATGGTGGTGAACACGTGATGATATGAGCGGGTAGGTTCATATCATGTTACTCTCGTGTGGGGATACGAGCGTGGTAGGTTCGTATGTTCTGTGCTCACACTTGAGAGATGCTGCGTGCGGGGAGGTACGTAGCTGGTGGATCACGTGTGTTGGACTATGGGCGGACAGATCCGTAGAGCAGAACTACGAGCGGAGAGGTTCGTAGAGTAGGACTACGAGTGGGGAGGTTCATAGAGGTAGGACCACGAGCGGGCAGGTTTGTGTGAGCATCATAAACCCTTAATCCGAGGCTAACCATTTGCGTGTTGTGAAGGTTGAAAAGCCTTGTGGATAAGGTCTTGGCCAAGAACTAATTAGGATGAATAAGATGGGTGTATTGCTTACATTTTGTTATATTATATGTTGTTTTTATTTTTATAAGCTCACCCTTTCTGTTTGTGTTTGGCGATGATCGTGTATTTCTTTACACGGGAGTAGATGATAATACAAGTGATGTTGTGGATGCATAGACGACGGAGAGAGGGCTAGCTTGGGGACTCAAGCTAGGGATTTTACCATGTTTTATTTGTTTTGTTGGAACTTCAGATTTGTAATAACTTTACATTTTAATTTCATTTGAATTTTTGGCACACCGGATATTATTTTAAATTTTCCCGCATTTGGGAATTATAATATTGCGACGTTTGAATTTCATTTCTATATTTATTTATTTAATTAAGTAATTTCCAATAGGGATGTTACATGCCCCATAATGAAGTTCTTAATAAATGTAGCATCATCAACAATTTATGAGATCTAAGAAAATTCTTGATAAAGATCACTATTTCTTTCTATACTTTTTGCTGCACAAATATTTTTCAATGCAAGATTCAAGGTGTGCACTACACAAGGAGTCCAATAGATTGAAGAAAATTTTGATTCTATGATCATATATGTTGTCTTACATACTATTGAATTGTTAGTTATAATTTGTTCAACATTTTTTGGTCCAACTTCCATAATTACATCTCTCATGTGTTTGGCAATGAAATCCTTATCCTTTATCTCACGAGATCAATCTATTGATATCAAAAATATTTGTCCACTCTCATTGATAGCCATAAAATTGATAAGAAGTCTTCTTTGAGGGTCGTCCACCCATCGCTAACAATTGTCACACCTTTCTGGTTCCATGAATTTCTTATAGGTTGTTGTTAGATATGTATAAGCCATGGGAGAAAGAAGAAAGATTGCGTACAAAAACACCCAAGAAAAGTTTGTTGAAAAACTACTCAAAGAAAGCTTCCTTGCTTTTTGATTTATTAGAACCTTTGTTCAATATATAGAGTACAATGTCTCATCATATAAAGGGAAAAGTAAAACCAAATAAAGAAGAACATTTGATAATAATAAAAGAAATCAAATATATGATATCTTTATCAATATAAATAAAAGCAGGAGATATATAATATCTTTATCACTCCTTCTCAAGGTGGGCATGAAGATTGTAAAGGCCCAACTTGGAAGTAGCAACTTGGAAAGTAGAAGGATGTAAGGACTTAGTAAACATATCAACAAGTTGACTTCTAGAAGGAACATGGAGAAGGTGAATAAGACCATCAACAAGCTTTTGTCGAATAATGTGGCAATCAAGTTCTATATGCTTGGTTCTCTCATGAAAAGTGGTAGTCTTGGCAATGTGAATAGCAGAATTGTTGTCACAAAAGGTAGTGTAAGGAGAGGGAACACAAAATGCAAATCCTGAAAAAGGTATTGAATCCATTGTAGCTCACATGCCAAGGATGCCAAGGCATGATACTCAGCCTCAGAAGAAGACCGTGAAATAGTGGTTTGTTTCTTAAACTTCCAAGCAACCAAAGATGTGCCTAAGAAAACACAATATCCAGAAATAGAGCATCGGGTAGTGGCACATGTTACCCAATTAGAATCAGAAAATGTTTGAATTTTAAAAGAGGTGTTGGATTTATACAAAAGTCCATATCCACAAGCATTTTTCAAGTAGCGAATGATCTGTAAAGCCTACTGCAAATGTTGTTCACGCGGAGAAGAAATAAACTGGCTGAGTTGTTGGACAATAAAACTAATATCAGGCCTGGTGTTAGTTAAGTAAAGTAATCGTCCAATCAGACGCTCAAAGGAAGAAGGATCTTGTAGAAGACCTCCCTCGTCGGCATGAAGTTTGATAGAAGGATCAGATGGCGTTGGTGCAGGTTTACATCCAAGCATCCCTATCTCTGAAATGAGGTCCAAACAGTATTTCCTTTGATTCAAAACTAATCCTTCAAGAGAATGAGAAACTTCAAGGCCCAAAAAATACTTGATAGGGCCAAGATCTTGAATATGAAATCTAAAACGAAGATGAGCTTTTACAGCAGTAATTTCAACAATGCTATTGCCAGTGAGAACCACATCATCAACATTAACCAATACAGTAGTAATATCAGAGGCATATTTCTTCACAAAGAGAGAGTGGTTAGCAGAGCTTTGTGTGTAACCAAGAAGAAGTAGCTCTGAAGTTAATTTTTGCTTCCAATTATAACTGGCTTGTTTTAAACCATATAGAGACTTGTTAAGCTTACAAACAAGATTTGGTTCGGGAAGAGAAACTCCAGGTGGAGGCTTCATATAGATCTTTTCATGTAAGTCTTCATGGAGGAAAGCATTGTCAACATCCAATTGATGAATAAACCAATCACTAGCAGTGGCCAAGGCTAAAAGGATGCAGACAATAGTAAGTTTAACAACAGGAGAGAAAGTTTCAAAATAATCAATCCTCTCGGTTTGAGTAAAACCCTTAGCCACCAATCATGCTTTAAACCTATCAACTGTGCCATCTGGTTTATGTTTGAGTTTGTAAACCCAGCGGCAACCAATTGGCTTGATGCTAGAAGGAGGAGGAACTAAAGTCCAAGTCTGGTTTCTGTCAAGAGCATGTAACTCAACATCCATAGCTTGTTTCTAGCAGCCATGTTGAGCAGCTTCTTTAAAGGAGAAAGGTTCAGCTTGGGCAGAAATATTATGACAAAAAACAATATGGTTAGAAGAAAAATTATCATAAGAAACAAAAGAATGCATTGGATAAGGTGTGAAGAAAGTGGAGCATGAAGTGGAAGCAGCACCATAATAATATTGATTTAAGTATCGAGGCTTGTTTTTCACTATATGAGATGTTCTAAGATCAAGATCAATAACTTCAGCATTATCAGAACAATAATAGTAATAAGGTCCATAGTAAGGTCAGTGGCATGTGAAACAGGTAAAGTTGGAAAATCATACATGCTAATATCACAGTGATGAGAATCATCAATGGAAGCAATCAGATGGCAAAGAGAATGAGTAAGGAAAAATATTTTCATGAAAGATAACATTCCTAGTCACAAAAATATACTTGAAGTGAAGATCATACAAAACATATCCCTTTGTTCTAGATTTATAACCAAGGAAAACACATTTTAAGCTTCGAGAATCCAATTTAGTTCTTCCAGTATTGGCAGTACGAGCATAAGCCAAACAATAAAAAACTTTTAGATTAGAAAAATCGAGTTTAGTAGAATAGACCAATTCATAAGGAGATTGATTACTGAGAAAAGGAGTGGATAACCTATTAATTAGATGAACAACCAATTTAAGGGAATAGGCCCATAAAATGTTTGGTATTTTTGCTTGAAAAAGAAAAGCACGACACACATTAAGAAGATGTTGATGCTTCCTCTCAACAATCATGTTTTGTTGAGGGATTACAACACAAGAAGTTTCATGAAAAATACCATTGGTATTATAAAAATCATTAAGAAGAAACTCTTTGCCATTATCGGAACGTATTTTCTTAAGCTTGCAAGAAAATTGATTTTCTGTCAAATTAATAAAGTCTTGAAGAAAAGATCTGACTTTAGTTTTATTTTTAAGAAAAAAATCCAAGTAAATCTACTATAATCATTAACTATAGTCAAAAAATACTTGTATCCATCAATGGAAGAGACGAAAATCGGGCCCTAAATATCAACATGGATAAGTTCAAAAAAATGAAGAGATTTACTCGTGCTAGAAGAATATTTCAGACATTTTTGTTTGGCAAAAGCACAAACATCACAAGGAATAATAGAAGGAGAAAAAAATATCAGAATGATCAGAAACAAGAAGTTGTAAAATTTTATTAGATGGATGACCAAGTTTCATATGCCACAAGTTACAAGGACTAACATTATTAATGAGAGCAAAATGTGGTAAAGAAATATTTGTGTCAGATATACTCAAGTTACGTCTGTCTTGAGAACTATCTAAGAGATAAAACATGCCTTGATGTTTCCTAGCTACTCCAATTGTCTGGAAGGTATCTGTCTGCACAATAAGACAAGTATTTTGGGAGAAAACCATAAGAAAATTAGTAGAATTAAGCAATTTAGGAATAAAGATGAGTTGAACTGAAAATTCGGGAACAAAAAGAGTGTTGTGAAGGATAAGATTGCCCAAGACAATGGTACCCGAGAATTTAGCAATGATAGAGTTTTGGTTGAGTAATTGTATAGAAATAGGAGAAATAGGTTTGAGATTTTGAAATAAAGATTTAAAATGACAAATATGGTCAGTAGCACCACTATCTAAAATCCAAGAAAAGGGAAAAACAAAACCTATGGGTTTCGTAGTACATTGATGAACAACAATAGCTGTGGAAGAAGAAGCATTGTCAGACTACTGAATCAAGGCGAGAAGAGCTTCATACTGCTATCTAGAGAAACCAAACTGAGCTCTAGCTTTGTCATCATTCCCGGCACCAAGATTGGCAGTAGAGGAGACAATATCAACCATACTAGCATGAGTAGAGGGCTTGGAAGGAGGAGGTTGGACTTTAGTGTGTAGGTTACAGCCTTGAGGCACACCATGCTTAATCCAACAAGAATCATAGGTATGGTTGGTTCGGTAACAATGGTCACAATATCTAGGATTGCGGTCACCAGACCAAGGAAAGTGTCCTCATCCACGATTGCTACAGAAATCACCAGGAAATTTTTTACCATGTCCCTCGTGAAAGGCAAGATTGGCCGTAGAATCTTGAGAATTAGAATGAAAAGTAGCCTTAAATTCACGTTCTTGTTGAAGAATCAAAGAGAAAGTTTTCACCAGAGTAGGCATAGGCTCTATAAGCATAATTTGGGACCGAACCTGAAAGAATTCATCATTCAGGCCATGAAGAAATTTGATGACACAATCATCATCACGCTCTTTCTGAATCATGGAAATCAAGCCACATGTGCAAGGAGAAGCATAAGTACAAACAAGAATCGTGCGATACAAAAAGAGTTCTTTCCAGAGGATTTGAAGGCGTGTGTAATATTGAGAAATGGTGGAATCACCTTATCAACAATTCTGAATTTCCTCTTGTAAATCAGCAATGCAGAATTTATCCCCATAAGAGAACCATTGAAGAAGATCGGTTCATATATATCAGAGCAAACTCCATCCACATAACAGATTATTTAATGGCGGGCATCATTGAGCGAGTGAGCCACAAAATTACCATCTTGGTACAACGTTTCCAAGCTTCATACAAGGGATCATTAAAGGGTGGACATGGAAGGGTGTCGATAACAAAACAGTCCTTGTTTTTGGTTTCCAACGCAACGAGCATATCATGTCGCCATTGCGAATAATTGTTATCGAAAAGAAGAGGCGACACCAAAACAAGAGCAGGATTCTCACCGGGGTGAAAAAATAGGGGATGGGCGGGAGTAGTGAGATGATCAGAACATGGGTTAGGGGGCACAAGATTTGTGGGAGAACTAGAGGATAGTGTAGGGTTGGCCATGACAGGAAATCAGCAAGAAAGGAAAAAAATGTGGAAGACGATTTAAATCTGATACCATGTTAGATATGTATAAGCCATGAGAGAAAGAAGAAAGACAACATACAAAAACACCCAAGAAAAGTTTAGTGAAAAACTACTCAAAAAGAGCTTGCTTGCTTCTTGATTTATTAGAACCTTTATTCAATATATAGAGTACAATGTCTCATCATATAAAGGGAAAAGTAAAACCAAATAAAGAAGAATATTTGATAATAATAAAAGAGAATCAAATATATGATATCTCTATCAATATAAATAAAAGCAGGAGATATATAATATCTTTATCAGTTGCAGAAAATTTTCTACATGAATTCTTTCTTTCTTAAGTAAAGGACCTCTCAATTTATTATATGTTGGTGGTACATATCCAATAAGGTTAGAAGTATTGACAACGTAAGAAAATGCACCCTATAATAAGGACTTCTTACGAGATGAAATGCTAATCCTGAAGAATAAAACATCCTTGCAATTTCGCAATCAAGATAATCTCTAGCTTGAATGTTGAAAGAAGCTTCTAGAGGACCTTTGAGTTTTTGGTGAACACCACTACTTTGTCGCTTTCTTTCCTCATATACAGGTGGTAGAGAAACCTTTTTCTTTTTTGAATTTTTTATTTTCAAAGTTGCTTCATTATCTAATCTTTTAAACTCAACAAGTTTTGATGAATTCACTTTTGGACAAATTCTAACACCTTCTCCCTTAATTTTTAAGAGATGAGCTCTCACTTGAGGATAAGATCCATTAAGTTCAAAATCACGCAAACTACACTTGAACATATCATTTTCACCACTAGGAATTTTTCTTGTTGTCTTTGAAGCATATCTCCAAAGAGGTTTTGTTTCATCTTTTTGTTCAATAGCTTGATTAGGTATACTCATCTTAATTTCCTATGATAAAACAAATTGAAAATACAGAATTTACTTAATATATTTATAGTTTAAAAATAAAATAAAAGTATATGATTTAAATAATTTTTATGCTTAATATATTTGTAAAACTAAGTTCAAAATATAAAACATATATTTTTATGTTTATAATTTACATTAAAATAAAATAAAATAAAAATATGTAACGCATGTATTGAACTCTGAAATTAAAAATAAAACATCACCCTCATTGTATTCCTATCACTTCTTTTCTTATCAACAACTTGATTCATCCTTTTTTAGGCTTGTTTCAGATAAAACTTAATTACCTTTAACATGTCCTCTCTTTTTAGCTAAACTTTGATCACCAACTCAAATTTCAATGCTCCTAGAAGGTATGAGAGGTGTATAGGGTTGTTGTCCATCCACTATCTCAAATGGAGTAGCTTGCATGGTTGTATGATAGGATGCGTTGTGCTACCACTTAGCCAATGATAATCACTTCGAACACATGTTGGGGGAATTAGACCACATGCATCTTAGATACGTTTGTAAACACCTATTCACGATTTTAGTTTGGCCATCCGTTTAAGGATTGTAACTAGAAGACAACTGAGCGTACACTATCTGTAAAGATAAATCCTTGCCAAAATTGGCTAAGGAAGATGGTGTCACTATCATTAGTGATGGTACTTGGGTTTCCATGGAGTTTAAAAACATTATCAAGACATGTTGATGAATCCACCCCAAGGCTTATGGCTTGGGCCAATGGCCTGACCCATTTAGTTTATCTTTGTTTTTAAATAAATACATGTTTTTCTTTCCTTACAACTTAATTGGCCTTTTTTTAATGTATAGCCCAAAGAGCATAAATATTGCTAGCACACCAAATCAAAGTCCAATTGCCTCAAGTATTTGGGTTGAGAAGCCCAAATCCTTTCAGCCATATGCAACCCGCATTCCAATTTCTTCCTTTATTTTACTGTAGTGCATCAATATTGGAATGGGCTCTCATTGATACAACCTAAGTCATTTAACACCATCATGTATGGAAGTTGTTTCTAGCAACATTGTGGATTTTGGGCTAACATTTATTTTTGATTTGTAGCCCAATTAATCTATTGGAGCACGGATGCTTGTTGTATCACTTGCACGTCAAACCTAGGTTTCCATCATCTTCCCTTTCCCATGAAAAATACCTCTACTAGGTTTCCTTGCATCACGTCGTCCATCTATGGGTTTCATGTCACTACCTTCACGTGTGCTATCTGAGGTTATAATTCACATTTTTCATTCCCTTGTACACAAATTAACACTTAGTTCTTTGTATCCTTCGTTAGGGTTTAGAGTTGCCTTTCTCCTTCTCTATAAAAGGCATGCTCCTTTTTTGTATAAGACAAGTTTTATAAATGAGAGTGTGGTTTTAACCCTCTTTTGTCTTAGCTCACCTTCATCGAGAGTAAACCCTAGAGTGGCCTCACTGATGAGATCCCAAGTTCCATAAACAGAGCTTGGTTATTTTTAGTCTTCCGTCGTGTTTCAAAGGTTTCCACGTGATTTGATCGGTGGAACACCAATTGGAGTGGACATCCGGCTAATCCCGCGACAGAGCGTCACCATCACATGTTTGAGTTACATTGATAGTTGTATACAATGAGTTAAAGCCATGAAATAGACAACTTCACGCAACTTGTCTACCATCCAAAAATACTTGTTTTCCTCCTAAATTGAGTAACCCTTCAACTAAATCCATTATAATGTGTTGCCATATCTAACCAGGGATGGGTAAGGGGTTGCAACAATCTTGGAGAGGCCGAAGGATCATACTTACATTGTTGGCATTTTGTGCATTCTTGGACAAACTTCTTAACATCATTTCATAATCATCTCCAATAAATCATAACTTTGATCCTCTTCAAATAACACCTTCCCCAGAATGTCCACCAATGAGTGAATTGTGTACCAATGCAACATCTCTATTCGTAGTGTTGAGTCATTACTGATCACCAATTTCCCCTTCCTTTGCAAGTCCTCACGTTGCCACACATAGTTTTTGTGGGAAGCTACATCATTTTTCAAATCTTGAATTAATTTTTGTATATTCACATCATTTGTCTAGGATAATTGAATTCTCTCCAACCACCTAAATTGTGCTTGATGTGTCACCAGATTACATGCAAATATATCATGCCTAGACAAAGCATTAATAACCATGTTTTCATCTCCCTTCTTATGCTTTATTGTAAAATCAAACTCCATCAACTTAGCTAACCAATTTTGTCATCAATCGTTGATCAAGTAAGTATTTGAGGTTGTAATGACCAGTCCTCATAGTGAAGTGCTTATTGAAAAAAGAATGGCACCACTCTTGGACCGCAAAGACTATAACTAGTCATTACATGGCATATGTTCATAGTGTCTATTGCATGAGCACAACTCTTATTCCTTCCCCGCCTCAACCATAAATTCTTTGCTAAAATTGAGAAGTGCCAAAATAGTGGTACTACTAAGCAATTCCGTCAGGTTCTTGAATGCTAGCTTAGCCTTTTCTGACCATTTAAAGCCTTCCTTTTTCAGCATATCAGTTAAAGGTTTAGCAATAATTACATAATCTTTAATAAATCGCCTATAATAGCCCACAAGTCCCAAGAAGCTCCTTAACTGCTTGAATGTTTGAGGTAATGGCCAATTACACATTGCTTCTACCTTTTGAGGGTCAATAAAGTAACGCAAATACTCCACTTTAATCACATCAAAGAAGGACTTACTTTTTCAGGTAAACTGATAGTAATCTCTCAATGTCATTAACACCAACTTGAGATGCTTTACATGGTCATAAAGTCTCTTGCTATACACCAATATATCATGAAAAAAACTAGTAAGAATTGTCTTAGGAAATTCTTTAACACCTTATTCATTAAACCTTGGAATGTTGCAAGAGTTTTGTTTTGTGAGACCAAAGGGCATTACTACCTACTCGTAATGTTCCCCATGTGTTTGAAAAGCAGTCTTGTACAAATCCTCCACCAACGAAATATGAAACTTGTTTTTGATAGTATTCCTATTCAATTCTCTATAATCCATGGAAAACCGCCAAGAACCATCCTTTTATCCACAACCACAATTAGGCTTGTAAAGGGACTGTAACTTGACTGAATGATTCCTGCCTTGAAATATTCTTTAATTAGCCATATTAATCACATCCTTTTGACAACTATAATTAGATGAGTTAGATTTATTTTATAAAAAATATTAAAATGAATAAATTAAAATAACATATTTTAATAAAAATGTTAAAAATTAATAATTAGTTTTTCAAATTTTATTTTTTTTCAAATTAACACTAAAACATTACATTTAACATGTTATTTTCATATTTAGCACACTAAAACTTAATCTTCAAGTGGATCTTCATCAATCTTCATCAAACACCTATGATCTTCTTGCACATGGCTTTATCAATTCTTTGCTAAAAACTTGCTTGTGCCAACAATTTATATAAGGTAGGAGAGTAAAATAGTTAAAATAACAAAGAGATATTTCTCTAATAACTTAAAAAGAAAGAGTATGAAGTGAAAGCGAAAAATAAAAAGGTGTAATTTGGTCATAAATATTTCGAAGTATTTATTTAGGTTTAATTACTCATTTCATCCTAATTTTGGTTTAAAAGTTGTAAGTAGGTCCCTACTTTGTTTTTGTTTCAATCAAATTTTAATTTTTGAAAAATTAATTCGATTAGGTCATTTTCATTAGTGTTGTACTAACGACATGAAAGACATGTCACATGTCAGATTGTAATTTTATTTTAATTTTGTTTAATTTAGCTTTTAAATTTTTTGTCCACATGTCAGGTGCATGGCGTGCCATGTGGCATTGTCATTGTCATGTGACATGCCAAGTGGTGGTACCACATACCAAGTATCATTGTCTTGTATTCATTTGAGTTCTTATATGTTGTTTTTGGATTTAATTCAGTCATTTTTTTTAAATGGAGCAGTATTGCTTATCCAAATTGAGATCAAATTTATTATTTATATAAATGTTAGGCTTAATACCTAATTTCGTCCTATAGTTTTAGTGGAATTCTAAAAAAAACGCCTACTTTTTCATTTGTCCAATTTAGTCCTCTAGTTTTTTAAAAATGTTTTAGTTGGTCCTCTTCGTTAATTTAATGTAAACGCCATTTAGATTTTGTTGAGATGGCACAATGTGTATGAAAAATTTGACACCTATTTGAATGATTAGTGGAAATCGTGGAGGTGACGTGTCATCCCTTTATGAAGGAAAAATTTGAACGTTGCCCTAATTCATTTGAATGGCTAGGTCTCCTTCATCTTCATCTTATTCATGCAATGCCTCAGTGATTCAAACTCATAGCATTCCCTCTGGTGGATCTGGGTCAAGGTGTTTTGCAATAACCCCAATTTGTAATTGCGAAGATTTTGTAGTGTTGAGAATGACAAGAACGGTAAAGAATGGGGGAAAACAATTTTGGGGTTGTCCCAACTATAAGGTAACGTTAATGAAAAATTTGTTTTGTTTATTCGTTTGGTTTGTTTTACCATTTTCGTAACCTAAGGTTATGTTTTTTTGTTTGAAAAAAAGAGTGGAAGCTTATATTTTGTTGGATGAAATTACTTCAAATGGTGCATTGAAGATGTTGGTGACCAAAGGGATTCTACTATTTTGAGATAGAGGAAGAAGATATGTAAATTAGAGAAAGATCTTAAGGTTTTATAGAAGTAGATTATTTTGTTGATAGGGTTGGTTTCTATTTTTGGTATAATGAATGTGATTCTACTGTCAATGGTAGTGAGAATTCCATGAAGAAAGAATGGGTTATATGAATTTGTTGTAGTGATTGTGTAGGTGCTGAATATTGTAGGTGTTGAATACATTATGCAAAATTTAAGTCCTGTAATATGAGCGTGTATGCAGAAAAGAATACATTATGGACAATATCTTTGAAAAGAATTTCAAATTTTGGATGATGAAGTCTTACATTATATATTTGAAAAGAATACATTATAGGCATTATCTTTAAACATCCTTCTCGCCTTTTAGACTAAAAAAATGAATATATCAATTCATAATATGAAAGGAAGATCGTGCTTGTTAGTCTAAACGATTGATCAACTTATGTATACATAATATTGGTTCATACAGACAAATTTTTTTACAATCCTTGTGGAACAAGTTCAAACAAAAATTCAAGTTTTCCTATATTGTGGATTATGGAATTAACTTGGGAATAAAAATCAAAATGGTGCAGGAGTGCAACTTTAGTATTTGTTCATACACGTTCACATAGAAATCCAAATACTGATTTTTTTTATCTAATTAACAAAAAATTGAAATCATGCAGATTTTAGTTTTCATTTGACATGCTAGTCGTATTCTCCACATGCAGTAACTTAACAAGTCTAGAATCATATGAAGGAATGAACAATGCTCTGTAGTCCTGCAAGAAAAGGACATAAGCTAAAATCAGTCTTTCAAGCACCATTATTCATTGATCCTATCAAACAACATAGAGTTTAAATAAGACTTTCAAGCACCATGGCACTAACTTCCATTCACATATAAAAAGTGTTCAGGAATTGAAACAGAATATATTAGTTGTCCTAAAAAAATGCAACATTCAGCATACATTCCAAAAGCCTACCAACTACATTAACAAAATACATGTCCATCAAACTTGTAGGTTAAACAATAACTACATATAACCAAATTCATAATTTCCACACATGATCTCTTATGGTTTGTAATTTATGCCTTATGATGGATGTGCCTCATCTTGGGTTTGGGGGACGTTGAATGGGAATTGGTTGAGGTGGTATGGATGCTTGAGAAGCCTGTGTAGTCTGAACTGGTGTTGGTTATGATCCATTGTCAGAGTCAGTTGTTTGTTGTGTTAGTCTAATGGATGATGGTCCATTCATCTCACTTTCTATAGGTGTTGGTGTCACTGAAGTATTTGTTTAACAACATGAGAAGGTGTTGTTAACTTTGGAAGTTGTGGGCATTGTTTTCTGTTATGACCCAATTCCTTATAAATTCCACATTTACTTAACTCTTTATAGTTCTTCTTTATATCCCATGCTTCAAGTCTTCTATTCTTCTTTGGTCTTCTAGGTAAGGCCCTTTTATTTGGAGGCAATATATCAACAAAACCAGTTTTTTCCCACATATGCAAACCATTAACATGGTAGATGATGGAGGAGTAAATTTCCTCATATGTTGATTTCCTGAGCAAACACGGATGTAGTCTGCACCATCCAAGTTAAGAAACTTCATGGCTGCTACAACATGTGAACACGGTATCCCAATCAGTCCCTATTTCTTGCAACTATATCCACCATTATCTATGTTGACAACAAATTTCTCTCCAATGTGTGATGTGTGCCTCACTTCAAAGATCTTATTTATAGACCAACTATTATATGTGGTGAGGGTATAATTAATCACCTAGTATGTTAGCAATAATGGAATAAGTTCAATGATTATTGAAGTACCTTAGAAGTTAGTGTCGTGAATTTTTAGCTTCTTCTTTAAATTTGGCCAATATTTTTGGATAAATAGAACCTTCATATGTACTTATCTTTAATCTATTCTTAGCCCATCTTCGCATGATGTATGTTCGAATTTCCTCAAGCATTGTTATTATGGGCTTACTCCTTGATGTAACAATAAGACTATTGAATGCTTTACTCATGTTATTCATCATTGTCTCACACAAAGTTGTTTGATTAAACCTTGATCTTGACCAATACCTGTTGAAAGAAATTGACATGTATTTATCAAAACATAATTGGGCAGCACAAAATTTAAGTTAGCAAATATAGCAACAACTGAAACTTGCCTTGGGGGAATTTGAATAAGATATTTGAATGCCTCATCGTTTGTCTTTGACCTTCATTTCTTTTTCCCATGCCTATGGGTAAGTGCATTTAGTTGCCTTCCACATCAACCGCATCATATTTGCACCAGGAAATCTCTTCCTAAAGTTAGCATACAGATGGCGAACACAAAATTTGTTACTAGCTATAGGAAGAAGTGTCTCTATAGCTTGCACGAGACCCTATACAACAATTAGTACACTACTGAATGCCAATCATGGCTATAAACAAATTTAAATGGTTTGCAAAAAGTACCTTCTACTAGTCTGAGATGAGTGGACATAAACCAAGAACGTGTGGTACACTAGGATCCTCAATCAACAAATCCATGAACCAAGTGTAGGTTTCCTTACTTTCTACTTCAACAAAAACCCATGTTATTGGCATTATGTGGTCATTATCATCCCTTCCTATGGCTACCAACAATTCATCTTTATATTTACCTTTTAGAAAACATCCATCTAATCAAATAATAGGACGACAACAACTAAAATTGTCTTTGCATGCCTTCAAACAAATGTACAATCTCATGAATATAGGTTGTCCATTATTTTCTTCAACCTTAATCTTGGCAGTAAATCTAGGATTTGATCTTATGATCTCATGTTCATAGTCATAAATCCTTTTAAATTGTTCTTTCCATGAACCATCAATATATTTAACTGCTAATGCTTTTGCCCTCCTAATTATATTATTAGACACTTCTACATTCCACTTCCTAATTACCTTATTGTGTATATCAATTGGTTTCATATTTGGATTTTCAATTATTGAGTTTCCAATCTTCCCACTTAACAATTTAGAAGTGATTAAACCAACATTGAATTCTTTGCTGCATTTGTGGTTATTATAAATTTTTCGTAGTTGTCATGTCTTAATTGGGGCCATATACTCACAATAAGCAAACCAATTACATTTTCCTTTTGCCCCAAAGCATTTCACATTAATCCTTTTCCTATTGTTCTTTGTAATCTTCAATCTTCTTCCATTATGCACGCTATATGTTCTAATTGCATCTATGAATTGAACCTTGTTTCCAAAATATGTTCTAACCTCCCATTCATAATCAGCCATGCTTTTTGGCATGGTAAAGGTTGGAAAATTCCCATAACTTTGTCTATCATCCTCTAAATCACTATCACAGACACTGCCGAACTCTTCTGACTCCCACTCACCATTAGACCAACCTAAATCATCATGACTAACTTCCTCATCCTCTTCATCCATTATTTCTCTGTCAAAACCAACCTTGGACTTCCCTTTTTTCCTCTTTCGGGAGGCACTCCCACAAGGCACACTAACATCATCATGTTCTTCATGAGGGACTTCCACCTCCACACTACCTTGCATTACATAACTATTACCACAAACATTTTTACCAGCCTGAACCTTAACCTCAACATCAACCTGATTGACACCCTAAACCCTACCTTCAACCCCACCTTCACCCTCACCCTCACCCTTAACCTGACCCTAAACTTCACCATCAACCACAACAACAACCCTACCCTCAACCTCACCCTAAACTTGACCTTTAACCTCACCTTGAACTTGACCTTCAACCTCACCCTGAACTTGACCTTCAACCTGGACATCAACGACATCAACAACCCCACCCTCAACCTCAGCAGCAACCCCACCCTCACCTTGACCTTCCCACTCACAATTCTTCTGAACATTATCTTTCACCAGATACTTCAACATTTCAACAATCTCAGCTGTAGATATTGTGTGTACAACAAATAAATGGACTTGACCCCATCACTTGCCAAAATGGACCATGTCCATTGCACCAGTATCATCGCACAATAGGTGGAACTTTTTACCCAAAAAAAAAGCCAGACCTATAGCATACCATACTTCTTTAATATCTTCATATCCAATTGGCTTAACTATATCTACTACCTCAACGTAACTCCATCTATCTGGGTCACACGACCATATACTTGTATCCCTAATATATTACAATGCCCCATTTTTAAAAAATTGGCCACCATGGTGGACCACCATTTCAAATACATCGTTTGACATTTGAACCTACATATACACAAACAATAGTTACCCTGTCAAATATACATGTCCACAAAATTAAGACATATTACAACCCATGTCCCCCAAATTAATAAGACAAAATGTATAAATGGAGGACCACAATTAAACCAAAAATAAGTGTGTGGTTGGCCTTAAGCAATAATACAATCCACTACCGACAACTTGACAAAGCACGAATAAACAAAACGCATAAATAGTGACACAACAACAGTAGGCAACACACATATCAAGAATGAGAACTCCTAAAGAAACCCAAAATCGAACAATGAAAAACTAAAAGTGCACCTTTCACCACCAATGCACAAAACCTTCTAAATTATAACGAGGCAATATCGCAAAACGATGCTCTACCCTCAACGAAGAAACCCAATCTCTACAATCACTATCACATGATGAAATTAGAGGACCACATAAAGTCGACGACCAAATTAGAAGGAAAAATCAAAGAAAGGAAGAATAAATTAGCGCATTTTCCACCACGATAGCAGAAAATCTTCACGAACGACAAAACCCTAATCGCTTTCTTCTTCCACTAAGCACAATGATTTTTTAATCCTTGCCTTTTATACGTTTTTCACTTTAACAGAAAACACTTTCCCAATCAAATAAATATTAATTTCCTAGTTGTCTTAAAATGTGCCATATATGCAGTCCTATTCACTATTCTGTTAGTTACTCTAACTACGTTAGTAACTTAGTCTTAATCGGATTTTTTTTTTTTAAATCTAGAGGATTAAATTGGACAAATAAAAAACTATGGTTCTTTTTGAGAATTTCACTAAAATTAAAGGAGGAAATTAGGTATTAAAACAAAATGTTATAATACTATTTTTATTAAAATAAATTTTTTGATGTGTGAAATTAAAATAATTACGGTAATTACATATTAAATTACTTTATATTTTAACAATAACAATTAAAATTAATTTATAGATATTAACTATTTAAATTATCGTAAATTTTATTTTTTAATTATGTGATAAAAATTGATTTTTTAATTATTTTAATTTGAAATTTTAATATTTGACCAAATAAATATTTAATTTATATTTAATTTAATTTAATTTTAAGTGAGATAATTCTTTGTTATTTATTGGATAAATATTATTATATTTATTAAATAAATTTAACTTTATTTAAAAAAGGTAAGTATTTAGAACTAATCTATTATTATTTTATATTTTTTATAAAATTAAAAGTAATTAATTTAAATGAAATTGAATAATATTGTAAGAATTGGTTTAAAAGTAATTTTAGAAATAGTTAATAAAAAAGTTAATTTTAATATAAATATCATATATATAAATAATAAATTTGATTCTAGATTAAAGGAAGATCAAGTTGTTCAATTTTAAAAATATTGGTATTGAATTGACTCAAGAAAATATATATAAAAATAAAAAAATTTATTAAATATAAAATAATCATAATTGACGGTATCTTTTCATGATAGTGTCATGTGTCGGGACTTAATTTGTAAACAACAAACAATTTTACAAAAAAAAAAAAATTAAGAGGAAAAAATAAAAAGAATTATGAATCGACGTATCTATGATACTGTTTGGAAAGTATACCAAGTACCAGTCGAAGAAACCTAATTAAATCAATTTAAAAAAAATAAAACTTAGATCGAAACAATGTAGACCTACTTGCAAGTGTTAAATCAAAGTTGAAATGAATGAAGTAATTAAGACATTTATTTGTTATGAATTTTAATTTTAATTATAAAAATGAACTAAAAATCACAAGTATAATCAGTAATTGAATCTTTGTCAAAGAAAAACAAAATTCGGTAATGTAGTGACTGCTAGCAGAACTGAAATGAAACGACCCCGTTACATCGAGTCGTAAGTGTTAAGCCCGAACCTAAACCCAGTACGCTAAACCCCGACGCCCAAAATTCTGCGAGCACGCGCCACCACCGCCACCGGAATCTATTACTTAGTCGCCGATAACACTTCATCGCTGTTCCGATACTCCATTAAGCAGATTTACGGGCTCACACACTTCTTTCATCTCTATTGCGCAGCGATATCACTAATCCACAAACCTTTGACGCGAATGAGAAGGTTCATGCGTTTAATGCCGGTAAGTGGAGAAACGACAAATCCCAAAACTATTAAAAATCTCCATTCCTTTTTCTCTGGAATCGATCATACTATGAATTTTTCCAATGCAGTATCGGCGCCATTTGCTTTCGTCTGCGGCCTCAGAATCGCTCATGGACAAAGGAGAATCGTCATTCAGCAAATTCTTGTCGACTGGCCAATCGTTTTTACTGGCTCGGGGCACGTTTCGAATTTCTCTTGTTTTTTGCATAATAATTAGTTTTTCGATATTTCTTAAACGGAATTAATTGTTCTGCGTATCAGCTTTGGTCAGTTGCGGTTTCGTCACGAAAACAGAGGAGTCTCTGATTCCGAGAATACCGTTTAGATATCGTTATTTCCATGCGACAGGTTTTGTTGAATCTGATGTGAATTGCATTGTTTTTATTAATATTGGTGATTTGTGATGTCTATACGCTGAGGCTTCATTTGGTTTCCCTTTTCTGCTTGTATTGTTCCAGCATTGTCTTCTTCAGCTGACCGAGACTACTACCGAGTTCTTGGTGTTCCTGAAAATGCCAGTCAGGACGAGATAAAGAAGGCATTTCACTTGGTGCGTGAGTATCAGGAATCTCTTGTTTTGGCTTAGGACATATTCATTGATGAAATCTATGCTTGTTTGGCTAGGTAGAGTGAAGGTGGAATCTATTGGAAGATTGTCATGTTTTGTTTGGGCAATGGGGATGATTCAATTTTCATCTTGAACACTTTTTGTTGGAGAGATGAAATTTCATTCAATTGCTTTGTACCTGGTAGGAGTGACAATAATAGCAAATTAGTCTATTCTCAGTCGGAGGAATATTTTATTTCAATTGTTTTGTACTTGTTAAGAGTGACAGCAATGGTAGATTAGATGATCTATTCTCAGTCACGACAATATTTAATGTTATCAAACCAGGTTTAACTATAAGGACAGGGAATCTTAATAGTTACTAAGCTAGATTTAACTGTTTATATGCTTGTGACTGACCTATAAAAGACATGTATGGAGGAATATTTTATTGTTTGAGAACTCATGAAGGTAATACTGGGGACTTTCTTATAAGGATAGGCTTACATTAGGATTCATCATTGAGTTCATGTTTGATTTAGTCTTCCATGTGCATAACAGAGACATAAAAACTATCCTTAAATCATGTTTTCTGTGGGCAATATAGTTTTGATTGTGGAAGCAAGGTGGATGTTAACAATAAATTTGGGTTTTGGAGATTGACATTATAAACAAAGGTTTTTTCTTGAGTAGTAGTACTCAATATAAGCAATTTTAGCAAAAAAACAATAGGAAAATGACTTCAAAGTAGAAATTAGAAATGCCTAACCACAACATAGATCAATATTACAGAATGTTTAGGTAATTAATGAAGATGTTACACAAAGGAGAAAATATTGAGAGTTTTTTGTGACCACAAAGCTCCTACAAAGCTAAAAGAGAAGTTTTTTCGTATTGTAGTATGATAGTAAGATTGAATATACTCTATGGTTGTGAATCTTGAGATTTTAAAAAACAGTGAGATAGAAAAAAATGAGAGCAGCAAAAATGAGTTTGTTAAGATGAATCTCTTGTACAAAAAAAGGACATAATACAAAATTATTGTATAAAAGATATTTGTGGCAGCTTTGTGTGACAATGATTGAAGAAAAGATAATATAAAATCAGTTTATATGGTTTGGATATCTTCAAAGGCAGCAACTGGTAGGAGAGTGGATCTCATGGTTTTTTACCTTTATGAAAAGGGACAGAGGGAGGCTAGAGAGACCTTGGAGGAAATTATTAGAAGGGATCTCATGATGAATAATGTCCCAAAAATTTGGATTTCAACGGAGCCTAATTATATTGTGAAAGAAAGCTAATTTTGTTGAGCACTACATTTTCTCTAGTTTTTACTTCACTTTTTGTCTAATTTAGGAGAGGAAATTTTTTTCTGTGAATGGAAAAAGAAGTTAAATCCATTCTCATTTTTGTTCAAAATTAAAATTTACTATATTTTTTATATTTTAATTTATATATTTTATAAACTAGTGACATGATTTTTCTTCAATATTTTTTAAATTTATACCTTTTCACATTTAACATGTATTACAAAGACCTATGCAATGTACAGGCTGCCTCTAGTTTGGTGGTACATGGTCTTTTCGATATTTCGCCAATGCGTGTGCATTAAGGGGAATTGAAAGCTTTGTCCCATAGTAAATTATCATGCTATATTTTTTCTATATTTTTTCAACTAAATTCTTTTCATCTTAATAAACTATAGGAAAGAAGAAAACACTTGAGTTAATAAGAGAGAAAAAATATTTTTGGAGGGCTTAAAAGACCCCTTTTATGATCTTCTATTTATAATGATAGAAATATGATACAAGGAGAAGATGAAAGATTGAAAGATTGCACTAGGAGCATAGGTACAAAACTAGGTACAACTCCTAGATAAACAAGTAGTAGTTCCCAACATAACTACTTTCCACCCATATTTAATACTTATTCCTACACTTCTCCTCAAGCTGGAGCGTATGTCCCAAGCTTGGAATAAATAAACTCAATCTGAGGTCCCCTTAAGGACTTGGTTAACACATCTGCAAGTTGATCATTAGATCCAACAAACTCAGTAGAAATTTCTTTTGACAACAATTTTTCCCAAATAAAATGGCAATAAATTTCTATGTTTAGTTCTTTCGTGAATATTGAACTGGTGGAGAGCAGCTTGGTTATCACAATTCATCTTCATGGCCTGGATCTCACAAAATTAAGCTCTTGAATGAGTTGTTTTACCATACAAGTTCACAAGAGACATCACTGCCTTATATTCAACTTTAGCAGATGATCGAGAAACAACATTTTGCTTTTTGCTTTTCCATGAGATAATATTTCCTCCAAGCAAAACACAATATTTGTGTTAGAACAATATCCATTGGAGAACCAACCGAATTAGCGTCACAATATCCAGTGATCAACACAAGGATTTTGCATGAATTGACTTACAACACCAACTACAAAAGGACAAATCTGGTCTAGTGATAGTAAGATAAACAAGTTTTCCAACCAGTCTTCTATACCTTTCTGGATCAGAGAAAACTTCTCCCCACTTTGCCATTAATTTTTGATTTGGATCCATGGGTGAGTCCATTGGTTTACAATTGACCATATCTGTATCTTTAAGGATGTCAAGAGTATATATATTTTTTTTGAGAGATTACAATTCCTTCCTTTGATTTGGGCTACCTCTATGCCCAAAATATATTTTAGATTTCCAAGATCCTAAGTCTGAAAATGATGGCATAAGTGTTTCTTTAACTAAGAGATTTTAACAACATCATTTCCTATGATTACTATATCATCAATGTACACTATTAAGTACAAACATTTTCCAGGGGAGGTGTGACAAAATAAAATAGAGTGATCTACCTCACCATGTTTCAGCCAAAAGGATTGAACAATGTGATTAAACTTTTCGAACCATGCATGAGGTGATTCCTTGAGACCATGGAGAGGTCAACGTAACTTACAAACCAAACTATACTCCCTTTGAGCAACAAACCCAAGAGGTTGCTCCATGTAGACCTCCTCTTCTAGGTCACCATGCAGAAAAACAATTTTAATATCTAATTGATGACGGGGGCCAATGATAGATAACTGCCGTGGCAAGGAAAAGTCTGAGAGTAGTCATTTTGGCCACCGGAGAGAAAGTATCACCGTAGTCGATCCCATATATCTGAATATATACTTTTGCTACCAATCAAGCTTTGAGGCGATCCACTTCACCATTAGATCTAACTTTTATGGAATAGAACCAATGACAATCAACTCTCTTCTTTCCAGATGGAAGAGGAATTAATTCCCATGTACCATTTTGTTCAAGGGCTTGCATTTTAGCAATGATGGCTTGTTGCCATCCAGGATGATCAAGTGTCTCTTTCACATTTTTAGGAATGGTAATAGAAGAGATAGAGGGGATAGAAGAATAATACAAAGGTGACAAACAATGATAACTTAAAAATTATAAATAGGATGAGGATTCTGAGTAGAGTTAATACCTTTGTGAATGACAATAGGCCAACTAGAATCCTTATTATTAATAGTCGTAGCGTCAGACGATGATGGTGAGGGACTTGATCAAGTGGACTCACCATGTGGTATTTGACTAGACATTGGAGTCAGAGGTGATGGTCTAGGAGAACTGTGTTGATGTGAGGAATTTGGAGTATTGGAAGGAGATGAAACAATGTTTGGAGTTGTATACATAGAGAGTTCAACGAAAGGTATAGGCAAGACTTGTTGGACAAAGTTTACATCTTGTGTAGAGGAAGGGAATAAAGTGTTTCCTCAAAATAGGTGACACTTGCAAACTTGTAATATTTCTTAGTGTTAGGGGAATAAGATGATACCCTTTTTGAAGATGAGAATATCCTAAGAAGACACATTTGATTGCTTAGACGGAAAGTTTGTGCAAACTTGGATACATACCATGAACAAAACACAGCCAAATACTTGAGGAGAAATGGAAAAAAGAGGTTATTTGGAAACACAATGGAATATGGAATTTTATTGTTCAAAGAAGAAGAGGACATTCTATTTATTGTTCTGCAATTTAATCTATCAAACTGTTTTTGGGGGTTAGAGCGTAGTATGTTGGTTTTCAATCTATATATTCCATCATCACACTGTTTTGACAACAATATTAAAAAAAATAAATGTTTTATTTTAGTTAATACTTCATCATGCCACACTTTTCTGTGTTGTGCAGCTCGCCAAAAAGTACCATCCAGATGCAAACAAGAACAATCCATCTGCTAAGAGGAAATTTCAAGACATAAGAGAAGCTTATGAGGTCATTATTATCATTTTATGAAAGTTTAATTTCTTCTCTTGCATTTTCAGACATGTTTACCCCTCCCTTCTTCAGGCTACATTATTTATGGTATAAACTAATTAACTGACATTGATATTTTCACTTGCTGTTTTGGTATGTAATTCCAGATATTGAGAGACTCTAAAAAGAGAGCACAGTATGACGAGGTAGTCTTTTATATACTTTAGAATTTTATTTTAAAAATATTAGCCACTGTTCAAAATTTATGGAGCTTCAATTGTTTAAGGCTGTTCAAAATTTCTTTAATTCATAAATAACTCTTATTTGCAATGTTGACTTAAATAACATTTTTCTATTATTTTCTCAAACGAACCCTTTTTTCAATTGAAGATGCGTACTCGTGGTTCAGAAGATACAGAATATAATCATGGTGATGCAGAAAGGTTTAGAAATGCTTATCGTTCTCATTTTTCGGATTCATTTCATAAAGTATTCTCTGAGGTATTTTTTTTCTCCTGTAATCTTGTCTTGTTTTATTAATTAATAAATAAATTAATTGAATATATATTATCATGGTCATGTGATTATATATGAATGGTCAAAATTGGTTTTGCATGATTTGTTATTGAGAATTCATTGAAGGGTCACTATCGCTTCTTACCTTGCTTGTATGCTCTTACATGATACCCACCTTCTCTCTCTATACACACTAGTGCACACATTCTTTATGTTTTTGGATTCATTTCGTAGAATAATGTGAAGAGGAAATCTCGCAATTTTCTTGATGTAACAGATATTTGAAGAAGCAACTACTCAATTCTCATCAAACATAGAGGTTAGCTTAACCATTGTTTCTCTGTAGCTTGACATATATTCCTACTTTTCCAAACTTAATCTTTTGCTTAATGCTATGCTGATAGGTGGAGTTGTCTCTTACTTTCTCAGAAGCAGCAAGAGGATGCACCAAACACGTGTCATTTGATGCATACGTTCCCTGCGATTATTGCAGTGAGTGAATTTAGTATATTCTGGGAATTAAGGAAACTTTTTTATTTTCCATTTGTTATTATTGGTTTAGGAAATGGAAAAATATTGTTTTCATATGAATAAATTCTGATTACAAAAGAAGTTTAGCACATAATTTTGGCACATAATAATTTGATGCCAAACACTTTCATTGTATGAATTCAGATGGGCAGGGCCATCCTCTTGATGCCGTTCCAATAGTTTGTCCAACATGTAGGGGCTTAGGTCGAGTAAGTGCCTTCAAAAAGCAATGTTGATTATTAATTATTATTATATTCTTTAATCTTGGTTGTGATGTATTTTGCCAGGTTACAATCCCCCCATTTACATCAACATGCATAACCTGTAAAGGATCAGGCCGAATCGCTAAGGTATGTCATAAATGCCATGTCAAGTAGTTTTTGTATTGTTGGTTATCTATTTTGTGCCATAATCTTGCATAAATTTGTATTTTCTCTATCTAATTGGCGCAGGACTTTTGTATATCATGTAGAGGATCTGGGGTGGTTGAAGGGATTAAAGAGGTTAAAGTTACTATACCAGCAGGTTGGTTTTGATACTTGTGACAAACTTACCTAAAGTTTTGTGTTGGTTAGAGCTCATCAATTTGAACTGAACATAGTGGAATACAACTTGGTTGTTGCTGTAGTAGCTTCTTGCTCACATTGGAAATTCTTTACTGAGAGATAATCATTTCAGCCCATGTTTCATCTTTGTGTTCAAGTTTATTATGATATGGAATAGCCTTTTGCCCTTTTTATGGTGTTAATGGTTATATAGAAGAATCCTTTATGCATGGAAGTTTTGTCCGTGCTGCTGACCTGCCCTGCGTGGGTTTGGTTTACATTTGGCCTCCTATATTTTATTCAAAGAATAATCCTCCCCTTCCCCCATTCTTATCATAGTTTGCCATGAATTGGTAGGTGTGGATTCGGGAGATACAATCCATGTGCCAGAAGGTGGGAATGCTGCTGGAAGTGTAGGCCGACCTGGAAGTTTATACATTAAAATAAAGGCAATTTTCTGTCCTAATTATCTTGTGTTAGATCTCACAATATGCTATCTGCTGGCCTATTGATCTGTGGTTTTAACCAACTTTAGCATTTTAGAGGGAAATAGTGCTTGTTTGGGAAGCACGCACAATCAATTCTTCCTCAATGTGACATATTTCATTATAAAATCTGAATTCCATTTGGGCACGCATCATAATTATCTTCGATAGTTCAAAATTAGGTCCTGAAAAGCTATTGAGGAAAATACTAATTCTAGTTAAAACTTCGGGCTCGCCTCTTCAGAGTACTTTCTTTTTTTTTTATGTAACTTCCTTCTTTGTAAGTTCAAAACTGTAAAACCTGCTTCACTTAATGTACAATGCTCGGTCTCCTTAACTCATAAGTATTTGCTTCATACATTTTTTATTTCTTTCATATTTAAGCATTCTTGCTCTCATGTCTCTACACATTAAAGACTATATTCTTCTTAGCGTACATAATGGAGCTAATGTCCGAGGATGCATTTAGCATAAATTGGTCTTCTAGGTACTGTTGACTTTACATTAGTCCTTCAATGAATATTATTACCATGAATAGTCCTTTTCAAAACCAATTTGATTTCGTAAACTAAAACTGTATTCATGAATAGAACAGTGTACCATTTAAATAACTTAAATACTCATAAAATTTTAAGACTATGTATGGAGGTCCAAAATGGAAATTGACTCAATATTCATAAAATTTAAATAACTTAACAACAAAGTTGTTTTTATGTTTTCTTAGATTGTCATGCTTTCAATATTCAATATTTTGTAAAGTTTGAATTTGCTCGATAAGTTAAACCCTGAACACCATGACAGTTGTGTCATCAGTGAAAACTATTGATATAAATAATCTTACTGAAGTGTACAAGCTTCTTTTTCTTTGGCCTGCTCAAGAACAAATATCTAACTCTTTTAGGATTAATAGCTTATTACCTCTAAAGGTTATTTACCCCCAGTAGTCTAGTTAGGGTCAGGTTAGTGCAACATCGTAGAAGTGCTTTGTTTTCCTAGATCATGTAATTATGAGGCAATATTTATAATGCATTAGCATATCTCAGTATTCTTTTCCATCTTGATTATATGTCACTGTTTAAAATTTCAAACCAGTAATATGCTTTCCGCTATAGTACTGTTACATTTTTGTTTGTTGTGCCAAATGATGTTCTATACTTCTATTCTTATTGAAGCATCTTTTTTTTTTTTTTGTTTTTTCTGTTGATATAGGTGGCAGAGGATTCAATCTTTACCAGAAATGGTGCGGATATCTACGTGGAGTCTAATATTAGCTTTACACAGGTGAGAACAAGATATGTTCTACGCTTTCATTACTGTTGGATGTCTAATCATCTGATTTAAAGGAGGAGAAAGACCTGAACACTGATATAAAACTTATTGATATACTAGAGAAGAGTAATATTAAATCATACATAATACACCAAATAAAGCAGAATTTTCTATCCTAAGACTCTTCTGGAAAAAAGTTCTGTCCATGTCTGTCTGTAGAAAGCAATTGACATGTCACATCATTCTAAGGATTGAACATCTCGAGTCTGAGACTAGATTTTTGTGAAAGGTCCAATAGCAGGTAATAAACCTTGTTAGGATAGACTTTGATACCACTTAGATTTAACTTAATGATACAAAACTGACTTGTAAGATGATGATTACTCTCATATACTTTATATTGGTTCTATCTCTAGTCGATATGATATTTCTAACAAAAGCAATAGTGTCCTCTCCTGTTACTTGAGAGCAGTTAGGCCACCGTGCTCATTTACCTGAGGAAAATTCAGATAATAGAGCCTCACACTTGAGAAGTTGATGTGCATGTAGTGATCAAAGAAAGTATTGAAATGAGTATCTCCTGTACCTTCAGTCTTTCAGCTTGAGGAAACAGATTTACACATATTACATGAAGTGGTACAGCTTTTGTTCTAAGCCTTCATCATATTAGAAAGCTGCAAATATCTATTATGTAATCTTTGTACCATATTGATTATAACATACATGTTCTGCCATATCTAAGTCATCCTGCTAACACATAGAATAGTAAGTTCTGCAAATTCTGAAATTCTGTAACAGCGGCTAATCATAGAATAAATGATCTTTAATATGATTTATTGTTAGGTGCTGTGTGCTTTGTGCCAATCATAGATCCTAGACCCCTTGTGTTTTTTTCCTTTTATGTTCTCTACTTTTTTGATGATCTCTTTGCTCCTGCCCACTCATCATGTCTTTAGGGGCTATAACATCTTTTTCCGGGACTCCTTCTACTATAACTTCTGAAACACTAAATGGAAAAAATTACTTCTCTTTTGCATTACTGGAACTTTAGTTCCTTGGCCAAGGTTTCACTTGAGATTAAAAACAAAGAAATATATTTCTAGAGGGCTTGAAGGCCCTTCTCATGTTCTTCTATTTATATTGATAAAGAGTTGATTGATACAATAGGGAGATGGAAGGTCAAGGGACTGTCCTAGACTACTAGGTACAGTAAGTAAATATAACCCAACACATTACTCCCTAGTTTAGTCATACTAACCACACTAACATAGTTAGACTTAATAATTGTTCCAACACTCCCTCTCAAGCTGGAGCATACAAATTGTATGTACCAAGCTTGGAATAAATAAACTCAATCTGAGGTTCCCTTAACGACTTGGTGAAAACATTTGCGAGTTGGTCATTTGATCTAACAAACTTGGTACATATTTCTTTTGTCAACAACTCTTCACGAACAAAATAACAATTAATTTCTATATGTTTAGTTCTCTCGTGAAATGTTGGATTTGATGCAATGTGGATAACTACTTGATTATCACAATACATCTTCATAGTCTGGATGTCACAAAAGTTAATCTCTTGAAGGAACTGCTTCACCCATGTAAGTTCACACGTTAGTGGCTCCATTGCCCTATATTCAGCTTCAGCTGTCGATCGGGCCACTGCATTCTGTTTCTTACTTTTCCATGAAATAATGTTTCCTCCAAGTAAAACACTATCTAGTAGTAGACTGTCTATCAGTTGGCGAACCAGCCCAATTTGTACACAGTACCTAGAGACCTGAATGCTTTCATTATCTTCATATTACAACCCTTGCCCAAGATCCTTTTTGAGGTACCTTAGAATGCGAAACAACCTTCCAATGGCCAACATATGGAGTGTGCATGAATTGACGAACCAATGCAACTGCAGAAGATAGATCAGACCTTGTAATAGTGAGATAAACTAGTTTTCCAACCAGCCTCCTATATCTCCTTGGATTGGAGAATAATTCACTTTCTTCTGCATTAATTTCTGATTTGCGTCCATAAGATTGTCTACTTGTCTACAATCAATCATAGCTATTTTCTTATAATATATCAAGAGCATACTTCCTCTGAAAGATTACAACTCCATCTTTTGACTGAGCTACTTCAATGCCAAAGAAGTATTTGAGGCTTCAAAGATTCTTGGTTATAAAATGTCTACATAAGTACTCTTTCGGTTGAGATATTTCAGCAGTATCATCTCTTGTAATCACTATATCATATACTATTAAGTAAACATTTTTCCCGAGAGAAGTATGATAGGAAAAGACTGAATGATCTGCTTTACTGCATCTTAGCCCAAATTTTTGAATAATGGAGCTGAATTTTCCAAACCAAGCACATGATGATTGCTTGAGGCCATCTATAGAGTGATGCAATTTGCATACCATACCAAACTCCCCCTGAGCAACAAACCCAGGAGGTTGTTCCATGTAAACATTTTCCTCGAGATCTCCATGGAGGAAGGCATTTATTATCTCCAATTGATGAATTGGCTAGTGACGAATTGCTACAATTGCAAAGAAGAGATGAATAGTAATCATCTTGGCCACAAGTGATAAAGTGTCACAATAATGAAGGCCATAAACTTGAGTGCACCCTTTTGCAACTAACCAGCTTTGAGTCGATCAACTTCACCATCAGGGTTGACATTAATTGCATACACCATCGACAACCAACTGCCTTTTTGCTAGGTGGAGAGGTAGAAGCTCCCAAGTATTATTGTGGTCAAGACCTGCATTTCTGCAATCATGGCTCCTTACCATCCAGGATGATCAAGTGTTTCATTCTCATATTTGGGAATAACAGCAAAAGATACCGAGGATAAAAGGGAAAATAGGAAGGCACCAATATGTGGTAGCTAAGAACTTTATAAATGGGATGTGGGTTTTGAGTGGAACGCTTTTGAGAGCAGTGGACCATCCTGAATCAGCTTCACCAGGAGTCGTGATATCAAGTGATGAGGGAGGAGAATCTAAAGTAGGGGATTCACCATGTTCTTGGAGAATTGGACTATCCATCAGTGTCTTGTGTTGGAGGATATCAATATGTGGAGATGATGGTTCAGGAGAACATTGATCAAGACTTGGATTGACAAAGACATTGGAGATATTGGACTAAATCACTGGAATAGGTAGGACTTGCTGTATGACATGAACATCTTGAATAGATGGATAGAAGTAAGGAGTCTGTTCAAAGAATGTAACATTGGCAAACATGTAGTACTTCTTGGTTTTAGAAGAGTAACACTAGTATTCTTTTTGAAGTCATGAGTAGTCCAAGAATAACACGAGCATAAATTTTGTCTAACCCTAGAGACATGTCATGAACAAAACATACACAACCAAAAAACCTTGGAGGATTATTTGCAAACAAAATGGAGAAAGGATTGAGAGAGGAGGATGACATCTTGTTAATAAGAAAACATGCAGTTAAGATGACATCCCCTAGTTATGGATGGGAATATGGGCACCCAGCAAAAGGGTACGAACACTTAAAACCAATTGTCTATTTTTTCTTTCTGCTATATTGTTTTGCTGTAGTGTATGAGGACAAGTGGACTGATGTAATATACTATGTGAACTCAAAACTGCAAAAAAAATGGATGAGAAGTACTCTTTGGCATTGCCACTTCTTAATATTTTGTTTACTAGAGCCATTTGTAAGGGTTGTAAATGATTTTTTTTTTGAAAGAAAATGGTTGAGAACAAAGAAGTATTACCAGAGATGTGTTTAGCAGCACTTGAGTCAATTACTCATGAATTTTAACCTTCCTTAGATTGAAAATGCAAGCTATAGATGTGCTTTGAGTTTGAGATGTTTATGCCAAGTTGTTAGACTTTAACTGTAGATGCTTTTGATATTCATCCTTAGTGAACTAGGAGTCGGCAGTTTCGGCCTTTGAGACATTGGCTGTTTCGGAAGGAAAACCATGCAAGGAGTAGCAGTTTTCTTGGGTGTGACCCATCCTTTTATAGTATGTGCACTGAGGACACCCTCGACCTCCACGTCCTCCTCTAGTGCCTCGTCCTCCTCTTCCTCGTGTGGTAACCATGATAGAGGTGGATAGTAGCGAATGAAGCTAGACAGTCGTAGACAATAGTGATTATGTCTGACAATAGTGGCTTCTAGACTTCTCTGAAATGAAGTTTCGAGGGATAGAACAGAGAGAGGGGGCTTCGACGACAAGTATGGAGGGGGCGTGGTGACGTTCTGATGAGAGGACAATGTCGTGTGGACTACACACGCCTGGTTGTCGCAAACATAGACGGCGAGCATGGCAGTGAACTGGCCTTCTACACCAGTGGGGTTGGCGTCGCTCAGAGTGACGATCCAGATTCTGTGGTCGCTGGATTAACTATGAAAATGGCTGGTGGTAAACGGTGGCAGACAATGATGAATCGGCAGAGAACAGTGGTTGACAGTGTTGGATAGTTTCAGAAGGTAGTGGACAATTGTAGATAAAGGTGGATAGTAGCGAACAAAGCTAGACAATCGTAGACAATAGTGATTATGTCCGACTGACAAGACGAGACAAAAACCAGAGTGGGACTGACCTGCTAGCAATCCTCCTCTGATACCAACTTGAGATTAAAAACAGGAAATATATCTCTAGAGGGCTTTAAGGACCCTTCTCATGTTCTTCTATTTATATTGATAAAGAGTTGACACAATAGGGAGATGGAAGGTTAAGGGACTATTCTAGGTACATAACTAGGTACAGTAAGTAGAGATTTGTTACTAGTGATGTGATATGTGGCTCTTGAGTCGAAAACCTAAGGACCAATAGAAGAAGATTGAGTCAGATCAACAAAAGATATACCTGTGCGTGCAACAAAAGCAATGGAACTAGAGGGCTTACGATCCTCACACCATTTAAGAAATTCATTGAAGAGAGTAGATTTGACGATAGGAGCAGATGAAGGGGGATCCACAAGAGATGATTGTGAGGGAGGATTAGTCTGAGCAAAAGCAACATATCGAGGAGGACGACCATGTAAAGCATAACACTTATCAATTTTGTTGCCTAGCTTGCCACAATGGTCACACTTGGGACACCCTTTGCTTGTGTTGTGAGAGCGATTGCGATCATCATGTTGAGATGTCAAAGTAGAGAAATTATTGGCAAAAACATATGGATCATTGAGAGATTTGCATAACACACATAATAGGGTGGAACAAGTAGAAGTAAAATTGGCTATAACAGGGGAACCCAATATCTGATCACAAACATGGGAATATTTATCAGGAAGTCCTTGTAAAATGAAAACCATGAAGAACTTTGACCATTGCTCTAATTCTTGGGCAGAAGTAGAGGTAGGAGATAATAAGTCATTAAATTCATGAAAAAGAGGATGCATCTTACCCAAATAATCAGCCAATAGGGTCCTGATTGCGAAGAGCAACAATATCAAAAAGATTGTGACAAACACCATAAAGACGTTGAGTATCATTAGTGTATAACAATTTGGCTTGTTCCCAGACTTCAGAACATGTGGCGTAAGTCCGAAACATTTGTTTTAAAGAGGATTGGATCATGTTCTTGAGAACCATGCATTTATGAGCATCAATTCTCTTCCAACGAGAAAAACCACCTGGAGCAATATCAATCATTTTTTGAATAAGATAATCAAGATATCCCTGACTCTCAAGTCAAAGTTTAATGTTCGATGCCTAAGTCGCATAATTTGTGCCATCTAACTTATCAATGACCAAATTCACACTGAGATAGTGAAAATGGACTGGTCAAACACACGGGTGGTTGTAGAAGAGATTTTAGAATTAGAAGAGGCAGCAAAATATGCCATGGAGGAAGAGAGAGAAAAACCCTAAAACACCAAAGAGGTCTGATTGGATCAACAAGACCAGACCTAAAAAAAGTAGAACGAGGCGATTTCGGCGTAGGGGATCATTGTTGGAGAGGATGGACGACATGTCGCCACACGTAGCAGTGAAACGGGAGGAGGCGCGACTGCGAATGGTGCGTGAGGACGTGTCGCTGCTCTGATGGCGATGATTCTTGCAGTGTTGAGGTCATCTGGCCAAGACGATCATAACTGTGTGGTTACCGGTCGAAACTGACACTTCAACGACGACGGTGGGCGACAGTGGCAATGGTTGTTGTGGCAGGGGCAATGAAAAAATAATGCCAAAATAACCTTAAGCTCTAGATACCATGTTGAATATTGAGAAAAACTATATAGGGTTAATCTCCCTCTTGTGTAAAATACACATAGGGTGAATGAATTTATAATACTGATACAAGAATATATGGCAACCAGATATGAATATGCTAAATAGAAGTTATTGTAATTGTTGGAAGTCCCACATCGACTAGAGATAAGGCAATTTCATAATATATAAGTGAGTTAGGCTTAAAGTCCACTTCTAACATGGTATCAGAGCCAAGTTAAAGTTTATCCTAGCGAAATTTCTTGGATATTCTGTTGCACCCGTTATCGGGCTGCTAATGGACCACCCATTAATTTCTAGTCCCACGCACGACTATACCTTGGCATGGGGGGTTATGTTGGAAGTCCCACATCGACTAGAGATTAGACAATTTCATAATATAAAAGTGAGGTGCAAACCTCACCTTGTAAGCCGGTTTTGTGGGGTTGAGTTAGGCTTAAAACTCCTCTTCTAAGAGTAATAAACAATATCAACAATATTTACCAATATCAAACAATGTCTATTTTCCCTTATGAATAATAAACGCTATGTTTCCCTAATTAACGCGATATATCTAACAAAAATAAATTGCCTTTTTATTCGAGAAAAGTTGTTTTCCAAAGAAATCTGCACCAAGTTTGTTGGATCATATGATCAACTTGCATATATATTAACAAAATCATTGAGAAGTCCCTAAATTGGATTTATTTGTCCCAAGTTTGATACATATAATTCTAGAAGTCCCTAGACCGGATTTATTTTTTCTAAGCTTGGTACATATAATTTGTATACTCCAATTTGATTTGTATACTCCAGCTTGAGGGGGAGTGTAAGAATAAATGATCTTTAATATGATTTATCATTAGGTGCTGTGTGTTTTGTACTAAACCTAGTTCCTAGAAATGTCTTCTAGAATTCTCTTTTGTTCATTGTATTTGATTTATCCCAAGATATTATAAATATGAAACTCTTAGGAGAGGGGATTACATACTCTCTCAAATTCCCTCTAACTCCTCTATATTTTTTTCTCAAGTGCCATTACATGCATTTTATTAGAAAATATTATTTAAATGAGTCCCACTATAAAAGACTTGCACATACCTTTTGCGTCTTAATTGTCTGATTGACAGTGCACCTAAGTTGATATCAGTGTTATTAATCAGACAAAAGCTTTAACATTGCAGGCTATTCTTGGTGGCGAAGTTGAGGTGCCTACTTTATCCGGGAAGACGCAATTAAAAGTAAGACAAGATTTATTTTCAATGTTAGTTTAGTTTTTTTATTTTTATTTTTTGGCAAAGAGTAGTTCAAAGGAATGGAGTATGGCTCATTTAAAGGTCAAGGCATGTTAATTATAGATTACTACCAGTGAATCCCTACAGCTTTTACTGATACTATAAGATCTTTTCCTGTTGAGTGATTTTAGACAACTTCGTCAATATAATATTTTTATTAGACTGAAATGGAAATGATATATAAGATTAGCATACCCCTCTTTTTCTTTTGTAAAGGTTTTCCTCCTGAGTCGTGTCTTGAGAGACGTTCTTTTTAAACCTCCAGAATGTTGGAATATATGAAAATATCTTATCACACAATACCTTACATTATCTCCAATGATTACTCTCACCTATCCTCTCAATATTTTTTAGGCTTGATTATTATACTCCTTATTCTGTCATATGGTTTGTTTCCCTAACTAGTTGGGATTATATTAATATAAATAAGAGTTAGTGTCCTAGGTTTTATGATCACACTATGTGCATACATTGCAATGCATCTTAGTTAATAGATGCAATGCAATCTAGTGTTTCGATCTCTTTTCCTTCCTCTGACCTTAAATCCCTTAAGCTTTAAAGAATTACAGTACAACAGTGTACACAATTAAGTCCATAGTAGTCATTCACGTGTTAAAGTGACACACAATAGGACAGTAGTAGCCATTGTAACATTTTTTTGTCAAAAAGATAACTTCCCTGCTTACTTAGCATTGTACTTCGTTGTGTTGTGTATTCCAAATTTATGTTCTAAATCTTAATGCTGAAGGGATGTGGTGGGAGAAAAACAAGCCTGGCTGTTTGTTAGTTAAGTGGTTATTCAATTAATGAATCCAGTGGTTGATGATGTATATAAATATACATAGGGATTGATAGTTGGGTGATACATTGTGTGAGAATTTGTATAGGAATCGAGGGAGGCTTCGACCTTTTGAGAGTCCAGGAGTGGTCTTAATACATTTCATTCATTCACTTGTATTTGAACTGGTTTCTATCATATTGTTTCAATTATCAAATTTTGACTTCCAACTTGCTGGAGTTATTGTTCACATGACTGCTTCTTTTGACCATGCTTTGCCTAATATTCTGCGATTGTGTTCCCCTCAGATACCCAAGGGTGTTCAACATGGACAGCTTCTGGTATTAAGAGGCAAAGGTTAAATGAAATGTTCTCTTATAGACAGTTTTTTTGACGAGTTTTTAGTTCTTTTCTTTCGTGGTGCTCGAAAAGTATATTTACCATCATTGTTGATGTAGGACTTCCAAAGCATGGATTTCTTGTACATCATGGGGATCAATATGTACGGTTTCGTGTTAACCTTCCAATGTACGTTCCTTGCACTCATCTTCTTTTGTAGTTTAACTTAAAAGACCTTAGTCTTTGAGGAATGTGTTATTTATAATGTAAAGAAGCAATATGATAGTGTGTAGAGCACATAGAGTTAGGTTTATGCATTTATAAATAGGAAAATACTAAGAGACGAGCCAAAGTTTGTTACGTCTAACACTTTTCTTAAACTGGTTAATATAAATCATATGTATTAAGCATATGTTACAAATATAATCAATTTTAGGTCCTCATAATAGTTTAATAAAAATATTTGCTAATTGATCATTAGAGTTAACAAACTCATTTTTTATTTCTCCATATATAATCTTTTTTCGAATAAAATGACAATCAATCTTAATTTGTTTGGTTCTTTTATGAAAGATGGGATTTGAGCTAATATGAAGAGTAGCTTGATTGTCACATATAAGGGTCATTTGAGTGACCTATCCAAATTGCAAGTCTTTTAAGTAATTTTTAAGCCAAATATGCACACAAGTAGCTTAGGGCATAGCTTTATATTCTGCTTCCACATTAAATCTTAGTACATTTTGTTTCTTGCTCTTTCAAGAGATCAAATTATTACCAATGAATACAACATATCTAGAAATGGATCTCGTATAAGAAGGAGAGTCTGCTTAATCAACATCTGAGTAACTTACAACTCTAGTATGATTATTGTGTCCATATAACAAGCTTTGTCTAGGAGAAGCATCTGAGTAACTTACAACTCTAGTATGATTATTGTGTCCATATAACAAGCTATGTCTAGGAGAACCTTTAATGTACTTCAATATACGAATGACAACATTCCAATGATTTACACATGGAGAATTAAGAAATCCACTCCCACACTAACTATAAAGGAAATATTAGCGTAAATAACTGTAAGATAGTTTAATTTTCCAACTAATCTTTTGTACTTCTTAGGATTTGAGAGTGACTCACCATGATTAGGTAGGAGTTTGGCATTGGGATCCATGAGTGTTTCAACAAACTTTGAATTTATCAACCCAAATTCCTCCAAAATATCCCATGTATAGTATCTTTGAGAAATAACAACATCATTGTTCAATTGTGCTACCTCAATTCCTAACAAATATCTAAGTTTGCCAAGGTCTTTGGTTTGAAAGTGGTGACAAAGGTGTTGCTTTACCTGTGAGATGCCATGGTAATCACGTGTAAGTACAATATCATCAACATATAATATTATATATACATACACCCAACACTTGAGTGACAGTAAAATATTGAATGATTTGTCTCATTGTAAGTCATACCAAATTGTTGAACCTGCCTCATCTAAGAGACTGCTTGAGGCCATATGCGACATGTGCAATAGGAAGTGATGCGACATGTGCAATGCAAGCGCATTGGAGCTTTGATCACAACAATGTTTATTGTGTGGTGGTCGCTTGGCTTGGACGATCACAATTGTGGTGTCACTGGTCCAAGTGGCATGGAGATGGCATAGGCGGTGACATGATGGGGTATCAAACTAGGTGGTGTAATATAGTGGTGGAGAAAAACAATGGCTCGAAAAAGAAAAACAGAACAATGTCGGAGAAAGTTTTCAAAAGAAAAGACGGGGTATCAAACTAGGTGGTGTAATATAGTGGTTGAAAAAAACAATGGCTGGAAAAGAAAAAAAACCAAGAACAACGTCGGAGAAAAAGGAAAAAAAATTTGGCACAGGTTAACCGATCAGGAGGCAAGGATTAAACCTAATTCTGATGGCATATTAAAATAAAAGAGAGAGAAAGGCATAGACTAAATCTCTAATGTGTGTAGAACACATAGGAATATGTATTTATGAATAGAAAAGTACAAAGAGATGGGCCTAACCGTTACACGTAACAGATACCATGCAAGGAGTAGCAACTCGTGTGTATGACCCATTATTTTGCAGTACCTTTTAAAGCCATTTCACTACTTATTGTGTTACTGTTTATGCTTGTTTGGTGAATGCTTGCTGCTACGTGTTGAATTTGCACCATATCTTATTGAATTTGCTTATGTGTGATTTTTTTGTGCCTTACGATAAATGGTATCTGGATAGTGCTTGCCTTTTCTTTGATTATCCTTACAATAAACTCTGATATGCTTTCTTCCAAGTTGCATTTACATCAACTCACTTCTGGTCTACTCATTCTTTTAGTGCAATCAATGAACGACAACGTGCTATACTTGAAGAACTTGCGAAGGAAGAAATAAATGAGGGAAACAGCTCTTCATTTGGGGGAAATTGGTATGCACATTCACTAAGTTCTTGGCATACCGTACTAGTTTTAGTTGCCTGTGGTCCTCGTAAATATTTGATGATTTCATGGCTAATTGGGTTGGGCTAGATGACAATACGGACACATTACAGTTGAGAGAATAGTGGGTCAGAATGCTTTGAAATTAAAGTAACTTGTAAAACATATAATAGTAAAGCATTCTTTGTCTTATCCTACGAATTGCATAATCATCACAGATACCAGTTTTGACATGCGTAGACCTCACCCTTGTATGTATTTACTTGATAATTTCTTGAGTATGCTTGCTTTATTTGTTTGGTTTAGGTTTGTGTGATTATCTGTGTTTTTGAGTGACATCTGATTATAATGGAGACAAAAATGGATAACAGGCTTTACCAGCAGCTATCTACTGGTTGAACTTACAGGTGGCAGCAAATTCTTGAACACACGACGGCTCCAAAGTTTATGCTGGAACTATCTGTGCTGATATTATTCCTTGTCTTCATTAACAAAGTGTTGACCTGATAGCTGGATCAAAGATCAAATAGGATTGCACAGCAGACTAGCCAAAGACCAAGTTTTTGTGGTTGCTAAGTTCTTCATTCTTAGGAACCAAGTAAACTATAAGGTATATTACTGAATTTATCTCCTTCACTGGTAGTTTCAGCTATGTCTTTCATTTGATGCATATGCATGTTTCAAAAAAAGTGCAGAAAGAGTTGGTTGTTCTAGATGCAGCTCCATGAAGTAGCACATGCCAATTAATGCTGTTGACTGTCCTATCAATTAATCGAAAAGTTTGCATGCATGCACTTGTTATACTAATCAAGTTTTTAGAAGTTTCATTATTTCTTGCCAATCATCTGGAGAAAGGAAAGGCAATAAGATTAGTTTGCCAAGAAAAGCAAATCACATAATATACTTTTTTAACAGTCAAGCAGTTAGCATGATTCATTATTATACTTGGTCCATTCATAGATTGATCAAGGGACTAAATTATCCTAAGAACTTGGAACAATAGATAATTTTGGTGATTACTCACTTTGTCCCATTGTGCCAGTTATGAATAGAGTGGACGAAGTTGCAACTGACATCTGTGGAGTTGGGCTATCGCTGAATGATGTTCTTTCATGGAGGCCAGTTATTTTAAATGTTCTCAATTTTTCAATGGATAAGATTGACAACGTTGAAAATTTATTTCATGAGACTTCTACAGTTTTACTGATTAATGCGAAGGTCGCCGTGGGTTACACCTATCGAAGATGGGAACTTCCGATGTATATTTGTTTCCCTTGGCTTTATAGTGATATATTTGTAGTGCATTTGATGTTGTAATTTAGATGCCAAAAGTGAGATAAAAAGAGGGAAAATTACATTTACTAAAATCTCATTACACTTGTACTCTATCTAATTTTAGGATAGAGACTTAAAATTTTAATAAAATAATAGTCATACACTTTGTAGCTTTTAGAAAAAAAATGTTAACCTTTCTTTTTCTTATATTTGTGATAAACTAATATTTCCTCCATTTATGTTTTTAATGGAATGTTCCTTATTTCTTAGTTTATTTTAAAATAACATTTAAGATAAATGTTAGAATTATTACCTATACCTATTGTATCATTAACCCTATGTGTAGGGTGTTGAGTGTGGGAAACTACCTACTGCCATATCTACTGTTGCATGTAATCATGCCTAGTATCTTAGAGTAGTCTTT